>VOFC01005478.1_pt1 | contig 40786 bp, 43 predicted proteins | sample 5384161 | NCBI WGS metagenome assembly VOFC01 (sample SAMN12384722, study PRJNA508395) | human gut metagenome | isolation source: healthy gut B | host: Homo sapiens
GGCTTCGAGGACAATAAAAAAATCATTCCTCTCTATGCCGCTTTTTGTATCTGAAATCAATATTGCAACAGTAACGCTCACAGAAAATGTGGGCGTTATTTTTTGCCAAAATGGGATACGGGGCACAAGGGATGGTGGTACAATCATTTTTGTTGAACTGGTTTTTCTTAAAATGCAGAAAATTGTAAAAGTAAAGCACCCTGGCTGATTCCAGGGTGCTTTGTTCGACTAAGGGGTATTGCTATACGCTCTTGTTAGCAGCATGGCTTCCATGCATAGTTGAATCAGTCTTCGGCAGAAAGACGCTCATTAATACCGTCGATCCACTGTGGATTCTGGGATTCAAGATACCCAAATAGGGACAATATATTGGTCGATGGAATGTCATCCGGGCAAGTGCTTAGCTGTGCAATCCTTTGCTTCATTTTCTCATACGAGCGATAATGGATTTTACTGCAAATCGTTTTCAGCTGATCCTGATGAGCATCATAGTTTGCCACATCGGTAAGTCGCTGCACATCATCTCGTGCTGCTTTTTTTTTGCTTGGGTGGTCAACTGGACATCTCCAAAGTGGGACAGAATGACTTGCAATGTACATGGACACGTAAAAATCACAATTTCTTTCGCTTTGCCAGGTCCCAGAATATCATCCAGCTTTGAAATAATGTTCACATATTGCTCAGGATTTCTGTCCTTATCACATACAACAAAGACGATCTCATAAAAATTCTTAGCATACGCTGCTTGAAAAAAACTTGGTATGTTGCTCGCAGCTTTTGCATTGCGAATATCCACATTATATGTGCCATTAAAACAGGGGAACTCTAATACGCTTAAAATAATAGTATTCTTCAAAACCTTCCAGAATAAGACAAATGTTACGTAGCTTTTTCTCTTGCAAAGTTGGAGGAAGCGTCCCCATTGTTATTCCCCCTCTTCGCTGACGCTTAGCAATGCCTCTACTAAGGAAGGATCTGGCAATGCGCCAAAGGCCCCCTTGCTGTATTTGTCAATAATATCACTTTCGGAGCGAACGCCATCTTTTTCCGCTGTAAATTGGGCCAGAGAGTACAAATAAGCCTGATGAATATCTTTATCTGTAAACCATATTTGGTCTTTCCTGAACAGCGTTTTAATATCCAGCAAACTGACATCGTGAGTCGTGCAAATCAATTGTGCGGACGCATTAATATAGTTATTAAACAAAGAAATGATCTCTCTGGAGAGCTTAAATTGCAATCCACTATCAAGCTCATCTATAATTAAGATTTTCCCTTTTTCAAGGGCCTCAACAATATAACTTGCCAACGCAACAATTTTCTTTGTTCCACTCGAATCAAATTTAATACTCGGCAGCGGTTTGCCTCGATGAACAGAAATAAGCCGCAACTGATCCATCAGTTGGTCTGCATTTTGAATTGCCTTTTTCAACCGCTCGTCCTTATCGTCATCAGATTTGAATTCAATTTCGATAGATTCGGCATACTGGAAATCGTCAATATCCAAATCTGCAGCTTTGATTAAGCTGACAACTTTTTTTTGCTTCAATGGTATCCGGCTTTTTAGGACCTCGATTGTTTTAAGTGGACTGATCTGGTTCATGTTCAGAAATACAATGCTATCTGCAAGTTTTCTAAGCACACGTTTTGCCTCGTCCAGTAAAGGAAAATCGCTTGTGTCAAAGGCATAAATTAGAATGCTGTCTTTTGAAGATAACCCAATGATATCTCTTAGCTTGGCATCAATGCTATAGGATGTTTTACTTTGGGTGTCACGTTCAAAGTACACGATCTCTTTTCTGTTGCCATATTCATCAATCTCAATACGCCCAAAATGTTCTCTTTGATATGCTTCTGCGTTTGTGTCGTAATCAAAGGAGTAGGTAAACCTTGTCCCATCTGATAGAAATTCAGCTCCAAGCCTCACTACGTTAGATCCTGAGAATACGTTGGCACTAAATCGGAATGGGCGGTTGAGCAGCACATCACGATAAGCTACAATAGCTTCAATTGTGCAGGTTTTACCTGTGTTATTCGGCCCATATATGGCCAATGCTTTTAGTGCGTTTCCTTGACTGCTCTGTATGACGTTAGAAAGAAACTTCCGAGTATGCAGATTTGCCTCCATACTCAATTCAACTGGCTTCTGAAAGACTTCGAAGTTTTCAATTGTGAATTTCAGGAGCATAGTCATCACCTCACCGTAATAATATCACATCATAATTTTTTATGCAATATATTGGTACAAAAAATTATAAAAATTTTTCGTCAAATTCACACTTTTGCTCCAGAAGATTTAAGAGAACATACTGTTTTCACCATTATATGAAGAAAAATAAAAAATATTTCTTGATACAGATATTCCCTTAATCAATCGCTCCGGTTTATCTCTACATCGAATTGGGATTGAACTTTACGGGGCAGAAGGAATAGTAGGCTTGCCTTATGGACTGACATCATCTTCCACTGAAAACTTTCCGAATTTAACGTGCTGCATTTCAATGGAGAAAACTATGGAAGGGCGGGCGCAGGTAATTGGGCATCAGTCGTGCCGATGGTCCTTCCGCACATTGCGGTAGGTCGTTTTCTTCTCCATAGGCTTTGCTCTGTGCGTACATTTGGCAACGTATTCCTGGAGACTGGCGCTGGTAAAGAAAACGCAGCCATTGGGAACATACTGCACATAGGCGATGAGACCGTTGTTCCTTGCCGCATCCAGAGTTGTGATGCTGATCCCCAGCAGTTCGGCAGCTTCCTTCCGGGTAAACAATTTTTCCATTGCGGATCACATTCCTTTCGACGTATTTTGGCGGATGGCAAGGCTGACGCACAGCGCTCTGGTTACATCCTGCATTTTTTCTTCGGGAAGTCTGCCGATATAGTAGCCGATGCGGCGCTTGTCCAAAGTCCGCAGCTGCTCCAGCATGACTACCGAAGGGTATTTCATTCTGCCGATCATGCCGATGTTGCTGTGTGTGGGTATCTTTGATTTTGTATGGATGCGGCTGGTGATTGGTGCAACGATAACCGTCCTTGCAAAATGGTTCCCAACATTGTTTTGAAGAATCAGCACGGGCGTGTTCCCATTTGCTCTGATCCGACAACAGGGTCGAGGTCGGCGTAGTAGATCTCGCCCCGTAAATATTTGCGGCTCATGTAAAACCTCCTTCATTGCCGTTTGCTGCGGCTATGTAAAAAGTCCGATTGGGTTCTCCAACCGGACTTTGTCTGTCATCGCTCTTTTGTGCGTTCCGGAACTTCTGCATATCCGCTTTGGCTCGGCCTGTGACAGTCTGCCAGATTTCCTCCATATAGCTTGTCTCCCGGTCCTCCCATGCCGCAAACACATCTGCAAGGGGACTGGGGGATTTCAGCAACGCCTGCACCTGTGTGTTCGGCAGGCTGTTGTATTCCAGAGACATCAGAATATCTTCCCTCACGGTATATTCATAGGTGTGATTCAGAATTTCTTCCGATGCCTGCGCAAGCAGCCACGCCCGATAAGTCTCCTGCTCGGCAAACATCTTTTCATATAAGGCTGTGTTCAGTTCTTCATTGGTCACGCTGGTTCACCTCCCCTTCACGTAAAGGATGCCGTATTCGCTGCGGCTAAGTAAAGGCCGGGAGAAAACATAGCATTACCCGGCCGGTTATACGTCATTGCTGCAGGTCACTTGTCCTCGACACCCCACCTGCACAGGAAATCATCAAGCAGCCGATGGCTGTCGGCTCCACGGGAATTGCACCCCTCCGAGGATCTCTCCGAGCTGCCCCCACTTGTTACGACGGACTACGGCAGAAACCGCTTCAACGCTCGACTTTATGGCCGGACAGGAGTATCGCCCCCACAGGCGGTCATGGCCACACACGGAGCCGCCGTGTGCTGATAGCCGCTGTTTCTCGCTCGCTGTCGGGAAACAAAACGCAGACAGAAAATCAATACAAGGTGCGGTCTGGCTGTTTCATTCGGCAGGTCATGGCGCAGCTGCTAAGGTAGCTTTTGCTCATCGCATCGCCTATGGGAATGTACTTGATGAATGGGTATGGGGTTGTCAAGGTACACTTGACCAACTCGCCGTATAAACGGAAAGAAGGAAGAGAGTTTCTGTCTCTCTACCTTCTTCCTCACTCAAAAGCCATTTTACAAGGCACGATTTGAAAAAATTTCTATCTGCAATGTGGTACACGCTGATAATCTTCGTAAACCGCAGCCCCAATATTGATTTTATTATTAGAATATGTATAATAGTAATTAACTATTGAATCTAACCGCTGCCAGTATTCAAGATCATCTGCGCAGCAGAAAATCCACCTGCAGAAGGGAGACATAGCATGAGCTTGTTTGAAGAACCGCATTTGGAACCACAGCCGGAACCGGAGAAGCCAAAGAAGAAAAAACTGCTGTCCATTGGAATCGGCGCTGCACTGATCGTTGCGGTGCTGGTCACGTCTGTGTTGGCCTTCTCGTTTGGCCAGAGTGGAAAACCATCTGATAATATCCCTGATGCACCGCAGCAGGAGGAAATTCAGACGCCTGCGGATACGGATATTCCGCCAGATGAATCCACAGATACAGAGAAACCGGAAGATACGACACCGTCCGACAGTACGCAGGAAACGCCTTCTACAAGCGGCAAGCAGAATATTGACCCATCAACGGGAAAGGATAAATACCAAACGGACCCGGTGCCGGATGGAAAGCCTGCGCCTGCAGAACCGGAAGATACGGAGGTCGATACATCGACGAAATATACCTGCACGATCTCCATCACCTGCAAAACGATCCTTGACAATATGGATAAGGTAAAGGAATCCAAAAAGGACATCGTTCCCTCCAACGGCATTATTCTCGACACGACGACGGTAACATTTTCCGAGGGGGAAAGCGTCTACGATGTTCTTCAACGTACCTGCCGGGAGCGGGGCATACACATGGAATCAAGTTGGACACCCATTTACAACAGTGCCTACGTCGAGGGAATTGCGAATCTGTATGAATTCGATGTCGGCAGTCAGTCCGGATGGATGTATAAGGTCAATGGCTGGTTCCCCAACTACGGCTGTTCCCGCTATGCGCTGCAGCAGGGGGACGAAATTTGCTGGATGTATACCTGCGTAGGCTTGGGTGAGGATATTGGCGGCGGATATGCTGCCGGTGGCTAAATAGCAATCAAAATAGGTACATGAAGAAGGGGCTGTCTCTTAGTGAGATAGCCCCTTTTCGTTTTTAGTTATACAAGAAGGGGGCGGCAGAGGGTTTCTGCCGCCCCATAGTTAGGTTACTCACTCATGAAGTTTTTCAATTTCTGAATTGCGGACCGTACCGAATCCCGGACGGCCTGATACCGGCATCCTTCCGCTGCTGCAATCTGCTCATAGGTAAGCCCGTGAAAATAGTAGAGAGCCAATCTTCGCTGCTGTGTTTCCGTCAGCTGTGCGATCCTCTTATGTAATTCCTCATAGAGGAGCACCCGGCCGATTTCTTCCTCCAGAGGTTCTTTGGGGAAGGCCGCCCGATGCTCTATCTCGGCTTCGGCCAGATCAATGTGCTCATAGTGCCGGTCTACCTCATTCAGAAAGCGCTTGTCCTCCAGTTCAAATCGGTCAAACAGCTCGTAGATCGCCTGATCTATTTCAAGCCGCTGCCGCCGCTTTTGGCCGTCTGTAAATTCCAAAATGTACTTCGGATGGCCGGTATCGGAGCCGGTCGTGTAAATCGTGTAGGGATTGTCCTTTGCCTTTGCACGGCGTGGATGCGTGCTTTTGTTTTTCGGATGGTTTCCATCCATCGTCTTTTCCTCCGTTTCAATATGAATTTTGGGCTTCATATTGAGGGAGGAGGGCCACGGCACCTATTTGCCGCATATTTTCTGCTTGCTATGGGACGAAATACGGCAGAAATGGGAGATTTTCTATCATTACTGCACGCTGCATGGAGTGATGCGTGCAGTAGGGCTTCCTTTGGCCGGAAGGTGCGAGTGCGCACGCCCGTTCTAAACCGAGTGGGGAACCACCTCGGAGTTCCTGCAGCAAAGACAAAAACCGGCTCTGCCATGCCAAAGGCATAGCAGAGCCGATTCAAAGCGTAAGTGCAGAAACCGCACCATTCGGGCAGTTTGCGCTACATTCCAATATGGATTTCTATGATGGGTCTGAGGGATAGTTCACGTTCTTCATTCGCATAGGCATTTCCTAAAATCCAGCACGTTGTTTGAAATTGCGCCGGGACGCATGAGTGCGCCCCGGCGCAAAGGTCCTAAATGGGATTACCGGACTTTCTTTTTCTTCTGAGCCAGCAGAAGGATCGCAGCGCCGGAAATCAGCACGGAACCAAACCACAGCACGACCGGCTGATTATCCCCGGTCGCAGGCGTCACGGGGGTCGTCGGGTCGGTGGGCTGGTCGTTTGCCTTGATCGTCACATCGCTCATATCATAGAGCCGGGGCTGGCCGTTGAGGAAGCGATAGTAGGCAGCCAAAGCGTAGTAGCCCTGCTCGGTGGCCATGCCGTCACGGTCGCCGCTGGCGATGTGGCGGAAGCCGCCGCCGTCCACATAGTAGCTGGCCAGCGCATCCAGAATCGTCAGGCCGTTCTTGATGAAGCGGCTGTCCTTGGCCGGGTCGATGCCCAGGGCGGTCAGGGCCACAATGACCTGTGCGCAGGACTCGCTGTTCTCGGTGCCCCAGCTGCCGAAGCCGCCGGTAGCCAGCTGCAGCTCGGACAGCACATCCAGCGCCTTGTCCACAGCGGCCTTCACGGCATCGTTCTCCTTGTAGTAGGGAGCCAGCGCCTGAATGGCCATTGCGGTCATGTCGGGATCTGCGTCATTGCCGCTGAGGTTCCAACCGCCGCCCGGAAGCTGTGCGTCCAGAATCGCCTGAATCAGCTTCTCGCGCGTCACGTCGCCGGAGGTCGGGTAGTCGTGGCTGTCCAGAGCGATGAGCGCCCAGATGGGGCCGTTGATGCCCTGCGTCTGGATGTAATCCATGCTGTCCAGACCCTTCAGGAGGTTGTGGCCGCCAACATTGGTCACATCCTTGCCGATAGCGGTCAGGGCCAGAATGATACGGGAGTTGTCCGTGGACTTCGCACGATGCAGCCGCTCATTCTCGTCGGCGTGCTTCTGCACATATTCCACGACCTTCTCGTAGTAGCCGTCGGGGACCGTGCGGCCGGAGCGGGCCAGATCAATGACCATCCACTCGCCGCCGATGGAGCCTACATCCGGCGTACCGAGACCGGAAATGTAGTCGCCGGTGGTGGTGTAGATGTTGTCGATCTTCTTGCCCTGCTCGGCGGCCAGACGGGCATATTCCGCCTCGGCTTCCACCAGAACATCATAGTTCGTGACCAGAGCCTTTTCGGCGTCGGTCAGCTTGTCATAGGCGGACCGGGCGGCGCTGATGGCACCGGCCTTGCTGAGGTCCACCGTGCCGATGGCGTCGATCATGGCGATGACTTCCTCGGCGGTCTTGGTGCGGTTCTGCTCGGCCTCGTATTCCTTCAGGTAATCATCCGTGTAGTGGAACACGATCACGTCGCCCTCGTTGAGGTACTGCTGCGCCACGCCCAGATTGGGGTGTACGCCGTTGAGGGTGTACATCCAGCCGGAGAGATTGCCGTTGGTGAACTCGGCCAACTCCGTGCCGTCCTTGGGGGTGATGGCCTGAATGTAGTTGCCGCTTTCATTCTTGATGTCGAACCTGTCGCCACAAACAGCCAGAATCACATCCAGCACGGTGGCGTTGTTGCTGACCGTGACCTTCGTGGCGTCGATCCACGTTTCGAGGTTGTTGTCAGCCAGCGTGTGCTTGTCGCCGCTGTCGCCGTGGGCGGAGTCGCCCAGCAGCATGAAGGATACGGTAATATCCTTGCCTGCAGGCAGCAGCACGGTGACGGTGATGGTCACCTTGGCAGCGCCGTAGGCCAGCGTCACGGTCTGTTCACCACGCTGGTTGGTGTCAAAGTCGGTGATCTCCACGTCGGCCAGATCGACCTCCGTGGTGGAGCCGTCCGTCCATGTGGCGGTGAGCACAAGGCCGGTCAGGTCCAGTTCGTCGCCAATGGTATAGGTGGTCTTGTAATCGCCGGAAACGGCCAGCGCATAGGCTACGGGCTTATCGCTGATAACGGGGCCGTTCTCGCCTTGGATCCAGTTGTGATAGCTGTGGTCGGAGCCGTTCAGCCACGCCACAACGGTGCCGTCCGTCAGTTCCTTGGTCGTCACGGCCTTGGCGAGCTTATCCGCATCTGCGCCGAGGGGATCGTCCTCACGGCTGAAATCACCAGCCATGAAATGCGGCTCCTCATAGCCCTCTCTGGAGCAGATATACCGTCCATCCTCGACGGGCGGGGTAATCCTTGCAGGTCGTGTCCACCAAGTCGATGGCACCGATGCCCTTCTCGGCCCCGCAGTCGGCCAGATAGTAGTTGTTATCTACCTCGGTATATTTGTTCAGAGAGCGGATCTTACCGGCGATAGCGCCAACATTCTTGCCGGTGGCGGAAAGTGTACCGTAGAACACATTGTCGCTGATAACGCCTGCGCCGTTGCCCCAGCACTGGAGCACGCCGGGTTCACCGCCGGTAATGCCGCCTACATAATCCTTGCCTTCCACGCTGCCGCTGACGAAGCAGCCCTGAACAAGCGCCCAAGGGGAGTTGGGGGCGGAATCAGCCACATAGCCGACACCCATGATGCCGCCCACATAGTTGCCGGTGGCGATGACCTTGCCGGTGAAGGAACTGCTCATGACATCGCACAGGCCCATAGACTGGCCCTTAGCGCCGACCAGACCGCCCACACGGTCTGTGCCATAAACAGTAGCAGCGCTGGTGCAGTTCACGATGGTCCCGTTGAAGTCACCTGCCAGAGAGCCGATACGCTCCTGATCCTTGTCGCAGCCGATGACCACATCCTTGCCAACGGAGCAGTTGCTGATTACGATCCGGTTTGCTCCGGAGGCATAGCCGCCCAAGAAGCCGGACTTCGTAATATTGGTTTTTCCGACGATATGGCAATTCTCAATGGTGATGGTATCGGGCACGCCGGTATTATACAGGCCGTCCTCGCCATAGTCCACAGTGTAGTATTGCAGCAGACCGTTGCCCTCGATGCGCTCGCCCTGAATGTTCAGATTCCTGACCACGGCATCACGGGTATATTTCAGCAACATTTGCCGCCCTTGGCAATGGTCAGAGTGTGGCCGTCACCGTCCAGCGTTGCGCTGAAGGGGTTCATCTGGCGGCCCATATCTGCACGGTTCATGTCGGTACCCACATAAGTGGGATCTTTGATGCCGCCCATAGGCTCCCAATCCGCAGGCAGAGTCACGTCCGCCGTCATTTTGAAGTAAACGCCCTTCAGGGGGATACCGGCGTTTACCTCGTCCCGCACGGCTTCAAAGCTTGCCAGACAACTGAGAGTGTACGGGTCATCCTGTGTGCCGCTGCCGGTGATGCCCGTTTCCTTGGCCCATTCACGGGCTTTCACGGTGATGGTAGCACAGGCATCCTCCGGGACAGTAGTGGGGACTTTCGCAGTCGCAAAGGCTATCCGTGCTACGCAACTATAGGATGTTGTTCCTACATTTTCTGTTGAAGGATAGTATGTATTGGCAATGCCATTTTGGGCGACAGCAGTCCATTTGGATGCCCCGTCGGCCTTGCTGTACCACTGGTAGCGCAGGAGGCTGCCACAGGGCGTATTGGCATCTCTTACCACGGTCGCTTCCAGTTTACCGGCGGGATGTCCCACGGTATATTCAACGGTACCGGTGTTGGTCACAATGACGGTAGGGGTATAGTCAATAGCCCCCGGCACCGAGTTTTTCACATTGATAAAAAATTGCTTGGTCCATTCTGCTCCATCCACGGTATTGGTGATGAAGCATTTTACCTGCACCATAGAGAACTTGTACTTTGTCTCTATCGTGTAGCTGTCCGAGGTGGAGACCTCTACATTGTTTACCTGCCAGCTGTAGGTGGTGGTGCCGCCTGCCGCCTGTACCTTCTGTGCCTGCGCTTCATCCAGTACCATCTTCAATTCAGCCTGATCGGCGGTCTTAATGGTGTATAGAGCACCTCTCCCACCGTTGGTCGTTTTTGCTGTATCCAGCCGAGGGGTGAAATCGTCCTCCTCGTTGATGGTATCTATGATAATATCGTAGCTTCGGGTCTCGGCCTGCTCTTCGGTGTCACTGACGACCAGAGTATAGGTCTTGGTGCCGATTTCCGAGGTATCTACCGGAAAGCCGTTTCCTTTTTCATAGTCTGTGCCGTTGATGGTGGCTTTGAAGCGCTCCATCGAAAGGGTCAGGTTGATATTGGTGGTACGTCCCTGAACAGTACGGGTCCGGTAGGTATTTTCATCCACCTGGGCCAGAGGGCAGCCCTCCATTTTATTCCCGTTCATGGTAGATACGGTCAGATGGGTCGGATCTTCCAAATCGCAGTAGGGCACGATGTGGAGTTTGCAGTTTTGCTCCGCTCCATCTTTTGTCCAAGTCAGGGTCATAGTATCTGACCATTTAAAATTGGCACCAGCTGCAGTATATATTAAGTTTGTTTGGGCACTCTGAACGGTTTCGCCGTTCTCAGTGGTATAGGATTCGGAAATAGCATTAACGGAATAACCTATGTCGCTTTTGCCGGATACTCCGTCGTCTTCCTTGTTAACATCACGATAGGTAATGTAATATAGAGAAAAAGTACCTGAATAATCTTGTGGAGCTTGTACACGCAGATCCCATTGTCTCCCTTGATTATTAATTCCATTTACGGGTAGGTACACGATATACTCACCGGCTTCTTCTGCAGCTGAATCCGGCTTTCTGAATGCTCATCATAATATCCCTTCGATTGCCAAGTTCGCACTGCATAAAAAAGAAAAGTCCGTCACATCGACGGACGAACTCTCGGACGAAGCCGCTTCTGCCGGTACATTCTGTATGTCCAGTTCAGCTTCTGGCATTTCTGCGGCCTGCGTCGTCTCCGTCTGCTCCGCTGCTGTTAGCCCGCTATTCTGCTCATCTTCCGAAGCAAAGGCGCTCACCGGCAGCAGGCTGACCAGCAAAACTGCCGTCAATAGCCCTGCCAAAAGGCGCTTTTTCATAAGTTATGTGTCACCTGCACTTTCATAGAATAGAAAGATGCCAAAGGGATGGGGGCAGGAAGCCCCCACCCCTTCGACAAATCTTCGATTGTGTACCGGGGATTACAGCACGTCGTAAATACGGTACGGGCTAAAGTCAAAGACAATGACCATACCATCAGTCAGTGCCACGCTGGTGCCGTAGACAGTGGCAGCGGAAATGCTGGAGCCGTCTTTACCATAGGCGATATTCCAACCAGTACCACTGTAGACGTTGTATTCAACGCCATCGCGAGTCTCCTTGGTAGTGTCTGTTATACGTAGGATAATCGGGAGCTACGTAGTTAATGTAGCCGCCGAGCGTTACCCCGTACAGGACTGGCATCCCAGCCTGCATACAACGGTGTCGGGATCGGTAATGTCAATGCCGTTCTCGAAGAACGCAGCCAGAATAGCATCCAGCAGATTCGGCTCCTTGAAGTAATCCGGCTTCTCGGTAGGTGCGCCATACAGGCTCTGCGTGGTCTCCATGTAGTTAGCCTTGATGTCGCTGATGCTCATGGTATAAGCGTTGATGTAGAAGTTTGCGTTGATTTTGTCCGAGGTCGGCATGCTGGTGCCGTTGTACTCCTGCCTTACAGGAGCCTTCGCAACCGTGTCATAGCCACCCTCGGTAAACATACCGTAGGTGACGTAGACGGTCACCGTGCCGCCGCTGGCCGTGTCCGTGGTGGCAGCTGCGGCCGGGACGACCAGCACAACGACCATCATGACAGCCATGATCAGGGACAAAAGTCTTTTCTTCATGATGTTTTCCTCCTTAGAGAATTTTTATTATAAACTCGCTGCCGATTCGGCAACGTGCTTACCGAAAGTAATTTCCCGGTCAGCGCCCCTCAAAGGGCCGCTTCCGTCCATTCGGCCTCGCAAGGCTCGTCCACCTGCTTGGCTGCCGCCCGTGCGGTGTTGACCCGCTGGCGCTCCAGATTTTTCTTTTCCCGTTCCGCCCGTTTTGCGTCCCGCTCCGCCCGGTACAACTCGATCTGGCGCTTCATCTCTCGCTGATACCGGCCATTCGACCGATTGTGCGGATGCCCATACACGGGATTCAGGTGCGCCGCCCGCAGAGCATCCGACCAACTGCCGAACCGCTCGGCAATATAGCTTCCGCCGACGATCTCACAAGGAGCCGGGGACTTATGCCAATGTCCGGCGCAGCGCCGCAGATAACAGGCCAACTCCGGCAGGGTATCTCCGGCATGACGCTCCGCAAAGGCCCGGTCCTGCTCCTCCAGAGCCGCCCGTGTCCGTTTTGCGATGTGCTGTTCGTGCCAGTTCCTGCCGTCAAAATTCTGAGCACCCGCCACCTTAGCCATAGGGGCATACCTCCTCCGTGTTCGTAAATGGTAAAAATAATACGCCGATAAACCCATAATGGGCCATCAGCGTACACTCCTGCCATTAGCACCACGGAGAGAGCGCCCGCTGCCCGGAATCCTAAACTACACAATTCTACTGACTTGCGCCACGAGGGTTTTCCTCTGCGTCTATGATCTACCTTCTCACGATTTCTCGCAATGACGGGCTTTCGCCCCAGCGGTTTCCCGCCTCGATCATATCCTTGCGCTTACAGTGCCGACCGCATGGGGCATTGCACCCCTTTCCTTTTAGGCAATCACCTGGCCGTTTCCGGCTCGGATGACCGCCGTGTCGCATCATCGGACTCGCATATTTTGTTTTCGAGAATCAACTTGGTCTTTGTTGGGGATGATAGAATAGGAATCCGGGACATAAGCCTTCGTAAATCTAACCCATTTGCGATACCGAAGTCCATCTAATCGCCTATATTATATCGACACTTCCCGCAAAAGTCAATGACCGTATTGCCGGAATTTAGCAAAATTTCATGCAAATTACAAATGCGTGTGATAGTGATACTCCGTTTCAGCACATTTGTGTTGAATTGTATCGGTCGAAACAGCAGATGCAAGTAAAATACGCCGTCAAAAACATCGTCAAGGAGGGGCCTATATGCCAAAACGTGGAGAAAATATTTACAAGCGCAAGGATGGGCGCTGGGAGGGACGGTATATCCGGGGCCACTCGCCCTCCGGCAGAGCCGAGTACGGCTATGTTTATGCCAACAGCTATCGGGAGTGCCGCACAAAACGGCAGAAATGCCTGGATGCTTGTCAAAAAGCGCCGGTGAGGGCCTCCTCACTCACGCTGGATCAAGCTGCGGAGCGGTTTCTTGCGGACAAGCAGGATAAGCTGAAGCAATCTACGCTTGCCCGGTATGCTTATATGCTGGAACACTATATTCTGCCCGCTTTGGGAGTAGTGCTTGTATGCCAGCTGACGGCGAATCAAATTTCCGATTTTCTTCTCCGCCTACAAAAAGGCGGTCTCTCCGGGAAAAGTGCCCGAGACGTGGGCGTGCTTTTGAAGTCCATCCTGAGATACAGCGCCAAAAAGCTGGACTGCACCAGTCCGGGGTTGGCCGTGGAGCTGCCTGCATATCGACGAAAGCAGATCGACATCTTCTATCCGGATGAAATTCAGCGTTTGGCGCAGAAGATCATGGACAAGCCGACGACCGCCGGTATCGGCATTTTGCTGACGCTGAATACAGGCCTGCGTCTCGGAGAACTGTGCGCCTTACAATATAAAGATATTGACCTGCGAAATGGTGTGCTCCACATCACCAAAACTGTACAGCGTATTCGCAGCGGGGACTGTACTTGCTTGATGGTGTTACCACCCAAAAGTGATAGCGCTCGGCGTACGATTCCCCCTGCCGGGGGACATGGCCGCCCTTCTGAAAAAGATCATCCAGTCCCATCCAAACGGAGAAAACTATCTCCTGACTGGGAAAAGTGCGCCGATGGAGCCACGGACAATGCAATATCAATACCGAACCTTGCTGAAAGCAGCGGGCATCCCGTACCGAAATTTCCATGTGTTGCGGCACACATACGCCTCCCGCTGCGTGGAGCGTGGGGTAGATGTCAAGAGCCTGAGTGAGATGCTGGGCCATGCGGATGTCCGCACCACGCTTCAGGTCTATGTCCATTCTTCCTTGGAGCACAAAATGCGGGTGATCCAGAGCATTTGCTTCCTTGCACCGGCGCTGACAACAGAAGTTACGCCGTCACCGTCTCCGTCAGGTTTTCCGGAAACGCCCCAATACCAACAGCTTTTGGCGGCGGTATCGCAAATGGGTTAGATTTACGAAATGTCCGTATCATTTCCGTCCCCAATAATTGATGTCAAGTCCATTATAGCGTTTGATGCGTTATCGTCAATTCGTTTGCTGCGTTGCTTTTGATAAAAATGGTGCCACCCAGTGGGGTGACACCATTTTTTTTTACGGTTACGGGCGCAGAACACCGTAGCCCATAATTTCATACTGTCCCACAGAATAGCGGTTCACCCGACAGAGATTTCCGGAATTACCCTCGACGGTGTAGATGATTCCGTTCTCCACCTTCTGGACGATACCCACATGGTCCGCCTCTCCGTCCTGGGGACCGGAGCCGCCCTTGTTGTCCCAATCGAAGAAGATAATCATGCCGGGAACAGGCTCGGCGGAGCCATCCAGCCATTGTCCACGCTCCTGAAACCACTGCACACCATTTCCGCAACCGGCAAATTTTGGGCAGACACCGGTGTCGATATAGCCGCACTGGTCGGCGCACCAGCTGACAAAGCAGGCACACCATTCCACACGGCTTCCAAATCCATACCACGACCAGTACGGTTCCCCGCCTATATTTCCGACCTGCGATAGCGCCACGGTGACGATGGTATCGTCACCAGAATAGATGCCGTAGAGAACGGATGACCACAACTTACGGTTTTCTTCGGCAAGCAGTTCCGAGAGCTGCTGCCGCTGGTCGGCGTTGAAGTTGAAACGGTCTGCCATTTCCTCGGCGGTCTTGTGGCTGCCCGTAATATAAAGGTAGGTGCGTGTGACTGTCGTGGTGGTTTCCACGATGTTCCCGTGGCCGTCGTCGGTTTCGGTGATGACTTCCTCGGTCTTGCTCTCCGTGTGGGAAGAGATTTCGTTCATCTGCCAGAAAATATCCTTGAGGATGGCTTTCTTGGCATCGTCCACCGTGGCGACCTCCTGCGGATCGTCGGGGTCGGTAGTGGTTTTCACGGCATACACCGCCAGCACCTCCGGCCACACCGCACGGGAGCCGGACATTTCCAGTTCGTCATAGGTGCGATTAGCCTTTGTGTATCGATCTGCGATTGGTAGCCGGCGTTAATTTCCTGCACTACCTGCCGCATGGTCTGTCCCGTGCCGTTGTCCTCTCCGGAGAAGAAAACACCGAAGCAGGAACTGGCAATCAGTCCGACCACGCAGAGAACGAGGATAATTGCCACTGCCGCCCATCCGCCCGCTGCGAGAGCGGCGATGACAGCCTTTGCCCCAGCAATAGCCGCCTTTGCGGCAGAGACTGTTGCTCTGGCAGTGCGCTGGACTGTCTGCACAGCGGCCTTTGCCGCAGCCTTGACCGTCTGCACCGCCTTTGGTGCCGTCTTTGCGGCAGCCTTGGCCACTTGCGCCGCTTCGGAACCGACAGGCGGCTTTATGACGATGCGGCCGGTCCGCTGTATGGGGCGAGCACCTGTCCGCACCGTTTTTGCGGGCTTGGGCGCATGGGGAGCCTGCACCGCTTTCTTTGGCTTGTTTTCTCCTCAGTACATCCCTGCATTTTTGCATTTGTGCCCTTGCCTTGTCCGCATTTCGCCGTGCATCAGAAAAGCCACGGCGGCCCCGCTTCCGGAATTGAAAGTCCAACTCGGAGCCTGTCCCTTGCGCCGTGCGCTCCAGCTGCTGAGCGCCGTACTCCTGCGAAGAAGTCTCCGCAGGAGTAGCGCTGCGCTCGGCAGCATTCTTTGTACGGACAGCGGCAGACTTCAGGCGCTCAGCGGCAACCGCCGCACGGTCAATGGTCTTAACGGTTCCCTTGACGGCCTTTCTTGTTTTCAGGTCTGCCATTGCGCCCCCTTACCGAATCGGTTCAGCGGGAGCAGGGAAATCCTCCCCGTACTTTTTCTCCGCTTGCAGATCCCGCAGCGCTTCTTTGACGGATTGGCGGGAATCCGGTGTTTTCCGCTCGGTGGTCAGCCGGTCCACCAGCTGGGCCGTCCGGGCAGCAATACTTGAAAGGCTGTCACACATTCGTCCCATAAAGGTCTGCGCCTTGCCAAGCAGACCTTTATTTTGTTCATACTCGGCATCTTCTGGTTCTGGCCTTCCGAGCAGCGTGCGGCCCGCCCGCTGTATATGGGTTCCGGCCTCCTGCAATTCCGCTTGAATGTCGCCCAGGCGCTCGGCTGTTTTTTGGGCACTTGCCGCCTGCCGCTCCAACATATCTTGCAGCAGGGCCAACGTGCTGGGAATCTTCATAGCAAAGACTGCACGGCGCAGGGCCGCCTTGCCATTTGCCTTAAAAGTGTCCATCGCATTTCTCGCCATACAAAGGCAGTTATCCTTGACCGTCCTAATGGCTGTTACTGCCTGCCGCAGCTGTTTTTCTGCACCGGAAATCAGCTTTCTCACACCGAACCTTCAGGGAGCTGTCCCGGATGGTGCTGATCTCCCGGTGCATCTGCATCAGTTCCTCATTCATGGCGGATAACTGACCTTCCATCTCGTCAATATAGGCGGCAAGGCTTTTCACCTCGTCCTGCTCTTTGTGAAGGCCGTTCTGTTCCAATACCGAAAGCAGCTCCGTGATCTCCGGGTGCTGCGTCAGTTTCAACTCGCTCATTTCGTCTTACCTCCCACAATAATGCTCTCGTCCGGTTTGGTGGTCATCAGGCGGTACAACTCTGTGTCTTTCGGAAACTGATTCTTGAAGGGCACCAGTGCGCCGCCGTAGCGCAGCAGGCCGCAGCCTGCCAGCGCGTTGGTGATGTAACTGGTCTGCTCCGGAGAGATGTTCAGAAGCGCCGCCAGCTTCTCCCGGTCGCTGGGTGCCTGATTCAGCAGAATCAGCATTTCGGAGTTGGAGAGCATGGTGCTGGCCTGGACGCTGTCCAGCAGATACTCCACATTCTGCGTAATGGCAGTGGGGTAGGCCCCACGTTTGCGGAAGCGCCGCCATGCGGAGTCAAAGAAATCTGCGCTGTACGGATTCTGAAAGACCACATGGAACTCATCTATAAAAAGATGCGTCCGCTTGCCCTTGCGCCAGTTCTCCGTCACACGGTTCAGCATGGCGTCCGTGATGATCAACAGCCCCATTGTTTTCAGCTGCCGCCCCAGGTCCATAATGTCATAGATGACGATGCGGTTTTGCGTGTCCACGTTCGTCTCATGGGCAAAAGCATCCAGACTGCCGGTTGTGAACAGCTCCAGCGCCAACGCCAGATCACGGGCTTCCTCCTCCGGCTGCTCCAGCAGCTTCTCCCGCAGAACACACAGCGTCGGGACCGGGCCGCCCCGCTTATAGGCCGCATAAACAGCATCCACGCACCGGTCAATGATGCTCTTTTGCAGAGGGCCGATGCCGCCCCGGTCCAGCTGCTCAAAGAGGGACAGGATAAACTCGGATTTGTCCACCACGGGATTGCCGCCGTCGCCGTAGCCCTCCACCATGTCCATAGCGTTGATATGGTCGGGACTTCCCGCCGCAATGCGGATGACCTCGCCGCCCAGCGCCTGTCCCAGCGCATAATACTCCCGCTCCGGGTCGCAGACAAGAATATCGTCCTGCGTGGCCAGCGCAAGAAACGTGATCAGTTCCTTGGCTGAAAAGGATTTGCCGCTGCCGGGAACGCCGGTAATAATGGTGGATTGGTTCAGCAGATTGGCCCGGTTGCACAGCAGCAGATTTCCGGAGATTGCATTCTCTCCGTAATAGATGCCGCCCGGCTCCATGATCTCCTGCACCCGGAACGGCATCAGCGCCGCCAGAGATTCCGAGGTGAAGGTACGCAGAATATCCAGCTTCTGCACACCGATGGGCAGCGCCGTATTCAGTCCGTCCATCTGCTGGAAGCGGAGTGTCGCCATCTGGCACATTCGCCCGGTGGCGGCGTTCATTATATAATCGGTGTCAGCATCCAACTGCTCTTTGCTGTCTGCTGTATGCACCAGCGTCAGCATCCCCAGCATCATCCGCTGGTCACGGATGGTCAGGTCATCCAGAAATTCCTTCATCTCCGCTCTCTGCTTCTCCATGTCGTAGGGAACCGTTCCGGAGAAATTGTTATTGGCCTGCTGCTTCCGCAGGAAATCCACAATATTCCGCTCCACACCCAGCAGGCGGCTCTCGCTGTCCCAGATGGCCTTGTCCATAGGGATCGGCACCACATCAATGGAGAGGATCATGGGCCTGTCGATACCGGACAGCTCCGAGAGAATATCATCCCGCAGATAGGCTGCGTAATCCTTCAAGAACAGCACCCGGCCATAGCGGTCGCCCGTGCGGAAGTGGTCCCGGTCAAATTCAAAGCTGTCCGGGCAGATATAGTCCTGAAAGCTGTGGCCCAGCTTCATGGACAGCGCCGGGTCAAAGTGGAAGTCCGCCTCCTCACCGTAGCGATAAAAGCCGTGCAGGACCCGCAGCCGGTCCATCATATCCAGTTCTGTGCAGCGGGAGCCAAGACGGGAGAGCGCCAGCGTAAACTCCGCTCCGGCACGAACAAAATAGTTCTCTGCGTCTTTGTAGCTTTTGCGTGTAACCGTTACGGTAATATACAGGTCCCGGATCATCCCGCTTGCATGAGACGCTTTTTCCAGCAGCATGGCGTTGTATTCCCTGCGGTAGTGGTCGTGTCCGTCGTTTGCATAGGGAATCATGATATAGTCCTCGAAATCACGGCGATTGAGCCTCCGGGTGACAACGCTGAACTTTGTGGACGCATTGCTGTCGCAGAGATTCAGAAGGCCGCTGTACCCCAGCAGCATGGATTTCTGGTTCTCCTCACCGGCCAGCGCATAGTTGATGTCAGAGAACTGCCATGTGCGGCTGTACCGGTTCGGCCCCACAAGGAAGATACCGCTTTTCCAGGCTGTGCGGATGGGGATCACCTCCTGCACGCTGCGGGGAATACGGAACTGCTCCGGGTCCCTGCGAAGCAGCTCTTTCAACTTTTTCAGCATTTCTTGCTGCACCTCCTTTTTGCTCCATGTGCTGTTGTAAACTTCGGGACAAATGCGCCGAAGCTTACAGCGGAGCGCTTCTTTTCCTGCTTCCGCTGTTCCCGCATAGCTTCCCAATACAAATTGGTCGGTCGGAAGGTCAGCCGCTTAGGGACGAGAAATTCCGACCGCAGCCATACAGCAAAGAACTTTTCCGCTGTCATGCCGTGGTATTTCACAAAGCCCATAGCGGCAAAGGGCGCTGCGCCGAGGATGCACAGCCAGCTGACCGTTTCCGTCCCCAGCGCATCCCGCAGGCCCAAATAGATGCCTACTGCCATCCCGCAGGCCAGCAGTGAAAAAATGAGCTGCCGCAGCGACAGCCCGAAGAAGATATTCTCCTTGTAGTCCCGTATCTCCCGGTTGATTTTGATCTCCATAGCCGTTATCCTCTCTCCGGTGCATTTTTCACCGGCCGCTTGGGCTGGATTGCCGTGGAGCTTTCGCCGCTCTCCGGGCGCAGGAAGTCTATCCGTGCAGCGGCATAAATGGCATTGTCGTTGAGCTGGCGCTGCCATGCGCCCACAGACGGTGCCCACTTGAAGCCGTTGCCTTTCAGCTTGCTCCGCTGCTCCTCCGTGGGCTTTTCATCAAAATACAGCCGCAGGCGGTTATCCTCCTTGTCCGCTTCGGCACGGCCGCCCGGAAAGTCCCAGCCCACATATTCTGTGCTTTGTGTCCGGGATACCTCCTCGATGCGCTGCCGGAGCCGACGCATCTCCGCCGTGTTACCGCTGAGGACGTAGGATGGATACGGCTGCTTTTCCCACGAATATCCTTCCTGCACACGCCTGTCCAACTTGGCGGCATCCTCATCCGAAAGGCCGGGGCAGCCCAGCGCCGTGGCGTGCTTGCGGAAATAGGCGTTGATCTCCTTCATGCGGGCGTGCATTGCGGTCAGCTTGTCGAGCTTGACCTGCAGCTTCTCTACTGCCTGTGGATCGTCACTGCGAATCACATGGTTCTGCATCATTGCGTTTCTCCTATTCAAACTAAAGTCCCATCATCTCTCGCACTACACGGTCTGCCATTTTCACCGTCCCGACCAGCACCAGAAGATTGAAAATCAGCTCTCCTACATACGTCCACACCTGTGTGACTGCCGCCGCATTGGGATCAACGGCGGGCGGGCTGGATGCAAACAGCGAGAAGATGATGCAGGCCAGCACGATAATGGCTCCCTCCAGACACACGGCGGCATAGGATTTCAAAAAGCTCCTGCCGATTTGCTGACTCGGTTCTCCCGCAAAGGTCGAAAGGGGAATCGGGGCGATGGCCGTGTAGATATACAGGCGAAAAAAGCGGCCATATACCGTGAGGACCATGACAAAAGACAGGATCGTGATAAAAAAGGGCCCCAATCAGTGCCACCGCCCAGAGCGGGATACTCTCCCAGAAGCCGCAGCTTTCAATGGCGGTCACGATCTCGGCAGGTAGTACCGTCTCCTGCGCTGCACCCATCCCGGCTGCCGACATGATGGAGGAAATGACCCCCTGCACGATGGCGAACAGGGCCATCATCAGTTCCAGTCCGTAGGTCACAGCGGCTTTGGCCAGCGCAAAGCGAATAAAAAGCTTTACCGCCGCCTCCGGGCGCTTGATCTCTGCGAAGGAGCCGCAGGTTTTTACGACGCCCACCACAAAAAACAGCACCAGCAGTGCAAGACCAATGGCCTGCATCGTGTCATGGATGAGCAGGACCACGTTCCAGATGGCGCCGCCCTTGAAGGTTTCCGGCGATTGCGTGATGAGCTGCCATATCTCCGCCAGCTTTTCGTTCCAAGTCGCAAGGGCGTTCTCCAGGTTCTGAACGACCCAGTTGTCACTCATATTGTGTTCTCCTTTCCTGACAGCAAGAGACAGGCTCTGCGCCTGCCCCCTTGCTGCCAATTTTATCGGGTGCGGTCTGCCGGGGACTTGCGAACGATCCCGTACACATCGTCCACAAAGAACTTCCCGACAAACGGATTGAAAATCGCATGGCATCTCACGCCGTTGTATTCCGCCAGATAGTCGTTGTCGCCCAGACGCTTGATGATCCTCGCTTCCCCCAGAACGTGCTTTTCGCCCTGCTTGAGGGAATGGATATAGCACTCGCATTTTCCCATGATGTTCCTCCTTTTCCTCAGCCCGTGATAAGCGCCAGAATCTCTTTGGCAAATGTCACGATCACGCCGCCAGCGAGTGTTAAAAAGCCATTGCTGCGCTGGGACGGGTCGTGACTCTGGAAGGACAGACCAATCTGGACAATGCCCCAGCCAAGAAGGATCAGCCCCACCGCACGGATCACGCCGAAAATAAAGTCGGACAGGTTATTGATGACCGTCAGCGGGTCGCCTGCGGCAGAGGCCGTTACAGGCATACAGCACACGCAGAGGACAGCGGCGGAATAGACCGCCAGAAATACCCGGCTCTTTTTCCCCATCGGCAGGGGCCGAGTTTGCAGACATTTTCTTTTATCAGGATGCTTCATCATAATTTCCTCCCATAAAAATCGCTTCCAGTTCCTCACTGGAGAGCAGTTCAAACTTTTGTTCGGATAGATTGGCCGCAGGAGTTTCCTCGTCGGGTCCCACTGCCAGTCATCCACACGGATGGACGCCACGGCCTGCTCCGTTCCGCCGTGGACATAGGGCAGCCCGCCGCCATCCGGGGTGCGGGACACCAGTGGGTGGGTCAGGATGTCGAATTTATCATCGCAGACGGGTAATTCACCACGGATGAACAGCAGCGCCTTGCGATTATCCAGCATCCGCACCTCGTCCGGTGTCATCAGCTCCCGACCCGTGATCTGATAATTTGTGCTGTAATTCCCGTTGCGCCCGGACGATTTTCCGTAGGTGTTGGTGTCAATCGTGGCTTTACCCAGCAGTTCCGAGATATACTTGTGGGACCCCTGTTCGTTGCCGCCGAGATACAGCAGTTCGTCGCAATTCCCCAGCACGCTTTCCCATTGCTTTTCAAACAGCGCCTTCAGCTGGGCTATATTCTGCAGGATGATGGACACAAACACATTGCGGGAACGCATGGTGGAAAGCTTGATCTCGAAGTCGTTTGGCAGACTGATATTGGCAAACTCGTCCATCAGGAAATGGACCGGAACTGGCAGGCTGCCGCCATGCTTGTGGTCGGCGCTGTCAAACAGCTGCTGGAAAAGCTGCTGATACAGAATCGACACCAAAAAGTTGAAGCTGGTGTCGCTGTCGGGGATCAGCGCAAACAGCGCCACCCGTTTTTCACCCATGTCCTGCAAATGCAGCTCATCCGTGGCCGTCAGGGCAATCAGGGAATCCAGATTGAACTTCTCCATGTGGGACGCCAATGTGATTTGAATGCTTTTCAGCGTTTTGGCGCTGCCGGAGCGGTACTGCTTGTAATACTTCACGGCGATATGCTCCGAATTCCGCATTTCCAGCCGTTCAAAGAGCACATCCAGCGGAGAAAGATAGCTGTCGTCGTCCTCCCGGACCTCTCCGGCCCGAAGCATCTCCATAACCATTGGGAAATTCTGTTCCTCCGGCGGGGCCTCGTGATAGAGATAATAGACCAGCGCCGAGAGAAGGATGGATGCGGTGGAATCCCAGAAGGGGTCCTGCGACTGTGCGCCCTTGGGCGTTGTCGCCTTAAAGAGATTCGTCACCAGCATCTGTACCTCGTTATCATTGGTCAGATAGACGAAGGGGTTATAGCAGTGGCTTTTCTCCATGTGCAGCAGGTCCAGCACCCGGACATCATAGCCCGATTCCCGCAGCAGTCCTCCGGAATCCCGCAGCAGCTCGCCCTTGGGGTCAAGGCAGACAAAGGACGGCCCCTTCGGAGACAGGCACGCTTCATACAGGCAGGGCTTTGCATAGCAGCGGGTCTTGCCTGCGCCGCTGCCGCCGACCACAACCGTGTTCAGGTTGCGCCGGTGCTTTCGGCCGTCCAGCCCCATGCGGATGTGCTGTGTGAACACCTTGTTCGGCTCCGGTGGCTTGGCACAGTATTTCCGGTTCAGCCGCTCCGGGCTGCCCCACTTGCGGAGCCGTGTTCCACGCCACGCCGGTAGTTGCGCCGGGTGGACAGCAGCGCTCCCACCAGCAGGCCATAGGCGGCGACAAAAAAGAGGACAGCTTTTCCGCTGTCCTCGCACCAGATAATATGAAACGGATGCTGCATTGCCGCAGGGAACTGCCAGATGATCCCGAAAAGTCCGCCGGATGCGGCCGGGGCCACCAGCAGCCCCAGCCACACCGCAGGAAGCAGGCCCAGCAGATACCACACGCTCTTGGCTTTACCGTTCATCCCTGCACTTGCCCTTCCGGGACTTGCTCGGCGCATCAATGGTCTTGACAAGCACCTCATCCACAATATCCGTGGGGCGCTGCTCGTGGATCAGGTCATTTCGCAGTTCATTGAGCGCATGAATGACCACTCCATGCTGGTACGGATCGAGGGTCAGCACTCGCTTACTCGGTTTCTCCATAGCTTACCGCTCCTTTCTGACATTTTTCTGTGCGGCGGCACGGCTCTGCTCCAGCGCCCGCTCCATCCTGCCGGTCATGGTCTGGAGTGTATCACGAATGTCGGTCAACTCACTGCGGATGGTCTGCGAATCAGCATCCCGCAGCGATTCCGGCAGGCGGCTGAAATCGTACCCACGGGCATCTACCCCATATTTGCGGCAGAGCATATAGGAGACGCAATAGCCCCGGAACGCATCCGCCTGCGGGTCAGCGTGCTCCGTCTGGTCCAGCTCCGCACGGGCCATTGCCAGCGACACACAGCGAAACAGGTCCTGTCCGTCCATGCCACGCTGGACAACGACCGTTCTGCGGGTGTAATCATAGCCGCACCGTTGGGACATTCTCCGCCATTTCAATGGGCACCGGGCGCTTGGAGATCAGAGCCGAGAGCAGCAGGCGGTCATCATAATGCACCTGCGGCTGGCGTTTGGCATCCGTCTGTGCAATGTCAAAGACCTTTTTTACATGATAATAATATCCCGTGCGGCCGTCCTCGGTCACATACTATCCCCGGCCTCCAAAATGGAGATGCCCGTCTCATGCCTGCGGACATATACGCCCTGTTTCTTCCAGCCGTCAAAGTCCCGTAGGCGGGTGGCCTTGTCATTCTGTGCGTAGATCAGCAGGGCATTGGTAGGCGAGTAGCGGTCAAAGCGTGCCTGCACATCCAGAAAGCCCCGGAAGGCGTCTCCGTCCTGCATGATCTCATGCGCCATTTCATCCGCCAGCGCATACAGGTCGTCCCGCTCGGCCTTTTTCTTGGCGGCGTATTCCTCCTTTGTCAGCTGCGGCGGGGCGCTGGGCGACTCCGGGGCAGCGGGGGTAGTAAACAGATCGTCAAAATTTGCCATCGTTATCTCTCCTTACTTTTTCTGCTCCGCTTCTTCTGCGGAGGTTGCTTGTGCCGGATGGGCTGCTGCGGCCTTTTCTCCTGCTCCGGCTCATTCCGCTGGGTGGGGATGGTGCCGTCCTCCTGTCCACGCCGGATCTCCCGCAACTCCTCCCGGACGGAAGGACGACCATCTTTAGACGCCCCTTCGGAGTTCTCTCTGGTTTTGGAAGAAGGCTCGGACGGACGGGAGCGCTCCGTGCGAGCCGCCGTAGGGTTTTCACGAAGCGTCTCCTGCCGGTCGGCGGGGCCCGAAAGCATCTCGTCCAACAGGCGGTCATCCTCATTTTTCTGGGGATGTGTCTGCTCCGGGGCAGGTTGTCCGGATGTTTCTTTCTCCTCGCCGGACAGGCTCTCCCGGATGGTCTCCGGGTCGGATACCGTGGCGATTTTGATATTCTCCACGATGCGGTTGATTTTTGCGGCATCCTCGGCACGCACCATGATCTCGCTGATGCCCTGCGGATTGTCCTTTGCCTCCCGCAGCACGCAGTAGACCACGCCGTAGCGCTTGGCGTCGGCCACAAAACGGGCCATGTCCTGATTTTTGACGGTAAAGATGGTCAATTCCTTGCCGCTGCGGAGCATGGCGGTCAGGCGCTGCCGCCCTTTGACCTTGTTCCTGTCCCGGTTTTTCAGGGCGGCGATCAGCAGCGCCGATACCTCCTTGGCCGCACTGCCTGTGATCTTGGCTGCCACCTCCACGCCTTCCAGACTGAGCCGGACGACCTGTTCGGCGGCGTCACCGGATGTGTTCATGTTGCTGTTCCTCCTTCTGTTGATTTTTCTCGTCCTCCCGGACAGCTTTCAGTTTCTCCGCCATCACGCCGGAGCGCTCTGCAATGTCGTCGCACAGATGTACCTCCCGGCGCAGCGCTTTGAGCCGTTCAGACAGCTCCCTAATCTGCGCCCTGTGTGCATCGGCCTGTTCCGGGCTGTCCCGAACAAACTTGGTGCGCAGCGCCTTTTGCAGCGCCCGACGCTGGGCGGAAAGGGTCGTGATCTGCACCTCCTGTTCCTTTTTATATAAAGCAAGCTGCTCGGCGGTATCAATGTGATGCCGTGCGAGCAGCCGTACTTCCTGTGAGATATTATTCAGTTTTATCAGATCCTCCCGGAGGAGAAAATGGAGCCGTGCCCGGTTCTGCGGGCGGCGCTTTGGAAACACGCCGAGTTTATAGCAGTAATACAGATACAGCGCCCGGAAGCCGGTTATCTTGCGCATCTTCTGCCACTTGCCCATAGAATAGACCTTCTTCCGCTCTTTCGGAGCCTCTGGATGGGGAACCTGCGGCAGGGGCTGGGACAAAATACGCCGCCGTATCCCATCTTCGGTGTATGCCGCCCCAAAGTTCCGGGCAAGGCGCACAAAGCGCTCCTTTCCGGGCGGTCGCACGGAGATGTCCTTGCCGAACTTCACCGCATAGCCCTTCTGGCGCAGCAGGTAATAAAACTGCTTTTCGCTGACGCTTTCCCGGATCAGCCCATCGATTTCGCTGCGGATCAGGCCACGCCATGTGGGGCGCTGCTCCTGCTCGGCCCGCCATTCCCCGTAGTGCTTCGACTTTCCCAGCTGGGGCTTCTCCACCACGGACAGGCCGTATTCCCGGCAGAGTGCGTCGGAGACTGTCCGCATTTCGTAGTAGTCTTTCCCGGTACGATGGTAGCGGATGCCATCTATGAAGGACACGGTGTTCACCACAAAATGACTATGCAGGTGGTTTTCCTTATCCAAATGGGTGGAGACCAGCACCTGATATTTCTCGCCCCACAGCTTCCGGGCCAGCTTCACACCGATCTCATGGGCCATCTCCGGTGTAGCCTCACCGGGGGCAAAGGACTGATACCCATGATAGGCAACAACACCGTCCTCCTTGCCGAAGCGCTTCTTGACTGCCAGCATCTCATCCCGTGCCGTTGCGGGCAGACAGTTGACGCCGCTGACCAGCTGTCGCAGTACGGAGACGCTTTCGCTGTCCAGCGCCTCCGTCGTTTTATCCGGGCGGGCGGCGTAGTCAATGACATCCGATAAATTCTGCGCCTGCACATCGGTCATATTCTTTTGCCGGTAGAACTGCGGATTTTCCGTCTTTTCCGGGTTTTCGATATAGAGCACCACTTTGCCGAGCCATCCCTTCACGGCCCAAATGGAAGTTGTTGCCATAGCGCTACTCCCGTTTTGCCGGAAGGATGACTGCCGCCGTGACCTCCCGGATAAAGGCTTCCCACTGCTTGCGGCCCTCATCGTACCGCTTGGCATCTATGACGTTCAGAACATGGGCCTTCTGTGCAATTTGGTTGAGAAGGTTGCCCACATAATGCAGCTCCCGCATGAAGGCAAAGTATTCCGGCGGCGGGGCCTCACGGGGCACCACTCCGGCAATCAGGTGCCGCAGGTAGGCTTCACGGGGCAGGCGGCATTTCTCCACCTGTCGGTTCAGGTGCTCCGCCTCCTTCTCATTCAGCCGCACCTTGATCTCTATCTCTCGCTTGGTCATTACCGTTCCTCCAAAGGTCAAAATTGCCGCATCTGGCAGCGGGGGGTTACAGGGGATGCCCCTGTCAAGCTGCCTTTTGTCCCCAAAAGGCGTTGCTTGCTGGTATAGTACATTCCTGCACGCCCTGCGGGCGTGCGTCCGGGGTACCTGCTGATAAGAACATCCGTTATGGAAAATCAAGCGTGAATCCCGGCACACAATATACCGCAAGCCCCCTCTGCTTTTCATTTAAGGTTATACCGTGAAGTATTATAATTTCGGGTATAATTTTGAGTGTTACTTTATCGTCCTCGCTCCCTGCCTCGCTCCGGAAGGGTCATCACCCGGTCGTAGTCCTCCCGGAGCATATAGCAGCGCTCTACGCTCCACCCACGTTCTCCGCCGTATTCCGCAGCCATATACTGCTCCAACCGGACGCAGGGGTCCGTCCCGTCCAGACAGCGGGCGTAAATGGAATAGCCGCCCATATTGGGCTGAAATGCCTTGTTATCGCTGGATACTGCATAGGTGCGGGAGCGTTCGCTGTATGCTGTGGAAAAGCTGTCTGCACAGAAGGTGATATACCCGCTCACATGGATGCCGCCTCGCTCCGCTTTACGAAACAGCTCCCGCAGCTTTCCGTAGGACAATTCGACTTGCTGCTCCGGATACTGTGCTGAAAAAGAGACGCCATCAGAATCCGCCGATACAAGAGCGTATTCGCCATTTTTATACTGGCATCGCACAACTGCTTCCGCCTCCTCCCGGCTCTCGGCTTCTACCGTAACTGCCCGCTTCCATGTCTCCGTAATAAGAACCTTATATTCGCTCATCGTGCCATACTCCTCTCTGGTTTTGATACTGTTTTGGTGATCGGAAGCCCCTTCCGCAGGCAGAGCCAGTCGTTATAGTCCTTGCCCTGGCAAGGAAAGCCGTCCCGCACAACATACCTGCCTGCCAGCTGCTGCCGGATCGCATCGGCGGCGCTGCGGCCCGCAAGGTCGTTGTCGAGACACAGGTAAATGGTTTGGATTTCCCGGTGGTCCCGAAGATACTGAGACAGAGCCAGCGGCAGATGCCGCTCCGTCAAGTTCTTCTTAGGCTGGTACACACCGGCCAGAGACAACAGGTGCTGCGACCTCCACGGCAGTCTGTCCTCCTGCGCCATCGTCGCAAAGGAAAGCAGGTCGATGGCCGATTCAAACAGATACAGCACCTGTGACGACTCCTCGGCGGGGATGGAAAAGGAAAATCGCTTATCGCTGCCCGTCGCTTCCCCTTTGAAGTCTGTTCCGATTCCCCGCAGGCAGGCATAGCGGGGCTGACCGTCTTTATCCTTGCCGACAAATACGGCATTGTGGTGGGGATAGCTCTCATAGAGCCGACCGGTTCGGATGCAGAAATCAATCAGTTCATAGTCGATTCCTCGGCTGTGCAAATACTCGACGGCATGGGCGGCGCAGCGGCTGACCTGCGGCAAAAGCAGTGTCTTTGTCTGCTCCGGCTGCTGGCGGGTACAAGAAATGGGCGGCTGCCCAGCCGCCCGTCCCACGATCCGCTCCACCGCCTCGGTAAAGGGAACCTCTTTCACTTTGATCAGATAATCCAGCGCTGTCCTGCCGCCAATCCCACGGGAAAACCAGCACCATTTGCCGTTGGAAATTTTCAGGCTGTCGTGCTCACGGGTGCAGTAGGTGCTGCCGCCGAAATGCATCAGCTCCTGCGGCTCATAGGTCTGGAGATAGGTCAGCAGGTCCATTTCCTTTGCCCGGTCAATCATCTCTCTTGTCACATAGCCCATCGTTTCATCAACTCCTTGATATAAAAATAAGCCGGACGGTTTTCACATGAATGAAAGCCGTCCGGCTATGTAACGTTTTGCACCCCATTTTTCTGACCCACCAATCCTTCGTGGAAGATTGATGGGGAAACCTTCATTGCGAAATGGCGATAAATTTCTGCGTCTCTCCATCGAGACAACTTTTTCAAGGGACTTTTGCTCAGGATTGTCAACTTTTTCAAGGGACTTTTCTCGGCAAGCTGCAACTTTTTCAAACGACTTTTACGACAAGGTGCAACTTTTTGGCACAACGGTGTAGTTTGGATATGCTTTTCAGATGTCCCCATTATGATAAATTAATTTATGATAATCTCGTTTATATTAAAGCGGGGGACGCAGAGCAGACGATCCATTATCGGATATTTTCTCTATCAATTTTCCTGCGGCTAAATTATATCTATTGCCGCTTGAAGCAATTTTATCGCCAGAATTTGCGTTATTTCTGCGAAATTGAGATATAAATATTGACGCAGGCGATTTTAACTGCTATAATATGGGCGAAGAATGGAGAGACTATACTGTGAATGGAGGTATCCGCTTATGCTTATTCAATTTTCGATTGAAAACCATCGCTCAATCAAAGATAGTGCAGTCATCAGCTTTGCAGCATCAAAGGATAAGTCCCTGGAGTCTTATCTGCTGCACCCAGATGAAAAAAGGGCGCTTTTACCTGCTATTGCTATTTACGGAGCGAACGCTGCCGGTAAAAGTAATGTGCTGCACGCACTGATGACGATGAAGGATATGGTTGTCGGAGAAGCAGCCAAAATATCCAAAGGACAAAAATTGCCGTGGGAACCGTTTGGAGGCACCACAACGCCTACATCTTTTGAGATCGTATTCATCTATCATGGCATTCGTTACGCTTACGGCTATTCTTTCGATGCTAAGAAGATCTGTACGGAGTATTTGTACCACTGGCCCAATGGGCGTGAGGCGCTGATTTTCTCAAGAGAAAACGGCGTATATGAATTCCGAGAGAATATCAATGAGCAAATCACACTCAGCAACCGCACGCCGGATAATAAGCTGTATCTGGTTTCCTCAAACGACTGGAATCTGCCGCAAACGGAAAACGCCTACAAGTGGTTCTTGGAAAAGCTGACATTCTTGATGGAGGAAGCACCTGCCGCTTCGGAAACAGTCGCACAGATCGTCAGCGGCAATGAGAAGAAGGCTCGTATCCTGAAGGAGCTGCTGCTTGCCGACCTCGGCATTTCTGATGTGACCATCAAGAACATTTCCGGCAAGGCCCCGGTCATTACGACCACCCACCGTGTCATCGGTGCGGATGGCAGCGTGGAACACTTCCAGCTTCTTATGGATCAGGAGTCCTCCGGAACGCAACGGTTCTTCTCCCGTATCGGCGGCTGGCTGCAAGCGCTGGAGGACGGCGCACTGCTTGTCGTTGACGAGATCGAGGACAGTCTGCATCCGCTCCTGACAAAGCGGCTGATAGAGATGGTTCAGGATAATACGATCAACACAGAGGGAGCGCAGCTTCTGTTTACGACGCATGATGCGATGCTGCTTGATCTTACCTTCTTCCGCAGAGATCAGATCTGGTTTGCAGAAAAGGACGAGCGGTCCTGTGCAACTGAGCTGTATTCGCTGGCGTCCTTCTCTCCGAGAAAGGGAGAGAACATCCGCAAGGGGTATTTGCAAGGGCGCTTCGGTGCGATCCCGTTTATCGGAGGTGACGGCTTATGGCAGGAATGAGGAAAGAATACGACCCCCATAAAGCCAGTCGCCGTAAGCGCAGACCCATCATCTATACTATCGGCGAGTAACTTTTTTGTTTGGTTGTGAACTGAATGTAGTCAGTCGGCATTTTTATTCCTTCCTGATATAGTGAACTCGTTAGCGACGTTGTTTTGAATAAGGCTGATGCATACCGCATATACTGACATTGAACATATTCCGGGGTAAAGGGCTTGACAAAAGCCCGTTTCCCGTGTAGAATGTGTTCAGTGATCGAGTTGCAGAAACCTGCGAGGCCTGCGACCGGGGGAGTTCCTGCGGGAACTCCCTTTACTTTTTTGGGAGGACAGTTATGGCGAAACCGTTTTTATCTTTTGAGGATCAACTCAATAAGTTGGAAAACGAAAAGGGACTTGTAATCAATAATCGTATATATGCCGAGAAAAAACTGCGTGAGATAGGTTATTTCGGCTTAATCGGCGGTTATAAAAGTCCCTTTAAAAATCCAACCACAAAAAAATACAGAGACGGCGTCGCCTTTGAAGATATCGTTGCACTGTATAAATTTGATGAAAACCTCCGGGAACTATTTTTGAAGTATATATTGCGGTTTGAGCGGCACATCCGTTCGCTGCTTTCCTATTACTTCACAGAGAAGCACGGAGAGCAACAATCCTGCTATCTTGATCCAGCAAACTATGTTCCGGACCATAAACGCCGAACTGATGTTGCAAAACTAATAGGCACGTTGAATAACCTCGCAACAAAAAGCAGTGACTATCCGTATATCAATCACCAACGAATTACTTATGGCAATGTACCGCTGTGGGTACTTGTGAACGGACTGACTTTCGGAACGCTGTCAAAGTTTTATGCGCTCACAACCCCTGACTTGCGAGTCAAGATTTCCAAAAACTTCGACGGTGTAAATGAAAAACAACTCGGACAGTATTTGAAGGTCATTACCAAATTCCGCAATGTTTGCGCACACAACGAAAGACTTTTTTCCTATCAGACGAAGAATGATATTCCCGATACGGTACTGCACAGAAAACTCTCTATTCCCCAAGAGAGGTACACAATATCTCTACGGTAAGCGCGATTTGTTTGCGTTGGTTATTGCTTTCCGTTATCTTTTGCCAAGTGAGGATTTTAAGAAATTCAAACAAGGTCTTTCAAAAATATTTGCCCATTATTTTGCAAGCACTGCATCGTTATCCGAGGTCACTGTGTATAATATGATGGGCTTCCCGCCAAATTGGAAAAAGGTCAGCACTTACAGAAAATAAAAGGTCGGTTTGGCATCCACGCAAGATACCGTGCAGGATACCACGCAGAATCGTGAGCAGATGCCGTTGGATTATTACGCTGTTCCTCGTTCCCGCAAAGAGATTCAAAGGTATATTGAAATTGCGAATCGAGAATATTTCCGTCAAAGTATTCTGAAGCCATTGCTTGATTCGGGCAAATTAAAAGGGCTATTTCCGATAAGCCAAGCATCAAAAATATATCAAAGCATAACTAAAGCCTGCGGAACTCGCTCCGCAGGCTTATTTTTGAGGTTGCGCATAAAATGTATGCGCAACCTCCCGATCCAAAACCCCAAAGTGAAAACTTTTTTCAAACGACTTTTTGCGACAAAGTGCAACTTTCGGGCACAACGGAAAGCGGGCAGCAGGCTGACACCTGCCGCCCGGTTCCTCCTCGACCGGTAAAAGCGGAAGGATGCAGATCACCGTTCCCGGTCTGCCGTTCTTGGCCGGGTCTTACCGCCCTCGTCCGGCTCCTCTGACATGACGACACGATCCGGCTCGTTGAGGTTCAGCAGCACATTCAGCTCGTTCAGCCGCCGCGTCTTTTCGGCCAGTTCTGCCTCCTTCGGAAAGGGTGCGGTCATCTCTGTGCGGGCATTTTCAAGCTGCTCGGTGGCATGGGCAAGCTGCGACCGAGCGCTTTCCAGCCGCTCATTGATTTTCTCCAACGCATTGTCGATGCGGGTCACATTGCCGCCTGCGTCTGCCCCCAGCACAGCCTTATGGGAGAGACTGCCTTTCAGCGTCATGTGAAATTCGTTGGTTTTGCTGTCATAGCTGAGCGCCATATCAAATCCACGGTAGCTGCCAACAGGGATAGTCTCCGCTCCGTTCATGTGGGTGCAGACATGGATGATGGCCTTTCCGGCGTTCTCACGCTCGGCGTAGGTGACGCCATTCAAGATCATCGGTGCAATGCCTTCAGCGGGCTTCGGATGCTCGGCCAGCCGTGCGCTGTCCTGCTCATATCCGGCGATGCGTTCGTTTAGTTCCTTGATCTCTGCCGGATACTTCCGCAACACCAGCTCCTCCAGCGCATACCGCTGGCTCAGATGGCTGGCACGGAGCATATTCAGCTTGCTGACCTCCATATCCTAAATTACATTTTTCGATGATCTGCGGATTTCCAGTGGCCAGTGCCTTGATCTCGGCGTAGGAAAGCGCCGTCTCGTCCACATCCTCCGCCGCACGGGCTGGTAGTTTGGAGGTCATGATTTGGGCAATGAACCGCTGCTTGGATTCCACCAGCTGATAGAGGTAGGCATCGAATGTACCCTCGGTGACATAGCGGAAGATTTCCACCTCCGGATTCTGATTGCCCTGCCGCACGATGCGTCCAAGGCGCTGCTGGAGGTCGCTGGGCCGCCAGGAATCATTAGAATAGTAAGAATTTCAAAGTTAAGAAACTGTATTAAATCTCAGGTTGTCCTGCAAGAACTCGCAGGGCGTTCAGTTTTGCTAACGCCTTTTTATCAAGTTGAAAAAGGTTCAAATATACGGCAATGGTATTTGGGTCTGTAGCATGAATCAGCCGGTGAATATCCCTGTGGACAATTACCAGATTCATATACTTGTCCGTGCCGCCATTGCTCAATGGCTGTTTGTGGTGACAGTGTATTTCATCAAGCCAAAGCTTTTTTCCTGTCACAGCACAGCGCCCGTATTGTGCGGCGTAAAGAGAAATCCTGTTGTCCATGTACTCAACACTTCGTCGTGGCTCTTTTATACGCATCAGCGCAAGCATAATCGAAGTGTTAATGCCAAGGTTTTTGTGAATTTCTGCTCTACCCTCCGGTGTGTATTTACAAACCTTTTTCTTCTTGAACAATGGGGTTTTGGTCTGAATATATCCGACAGGTGCTACGGTTTTACTGCTGATAAAGCGAATTTGTTTGCTATCACCGTAATTCTTGCGGATATAGACCTCATTGATTTGCCCCTTTTTCGTAAGCCTGCCATAAAGTCTGTTCTTCATCACTGTAGACACTGCCCGGTGTATCTGTTCACAATCCGTTGCAATCATGGTTGCATAGCGGTAGTAGTTGTGAATTCCGAATACCATCGAATTGTACAGAGTAATTTCTCTGGCTTCGTCATCTCGGTCTTGAACATGGGCAATCTGCTTGACCTGCTCAATAAGAGCGGCTTTTTCTTTTGAAATGGCTTTTTCAGTCATATGCGATTTAACCACATACCGTTTCCGCTTCTTGACTGCTTTCATTTCAAATCCAAGAAATTCGGAGTAGTGCCGTTTCAGATTAACGATTTTCGACTTTTCTTCACTGATTTCCAGTTTGAGCCGGTCTTGCAGCCACAGTTTTACAGCAATGAATACTTTTTCTGCATCACTGCGTTTCCGACAAAATAACTTGAAATCGTCTGCATAGCGGACAATATGCACTTCCTTGAGTTTAGTGGTATTTTTGAAAGCACCATAAATCGCCGTTTTATTGATTGTGCCATTTGGCCGTACTTCACAGCTATACTCATATTTGGTGGGCATATTCTCCCATTGGGAGGCAATCCACCAATCAAGTTCATTCAGTACGATATTCGATAGGAGCGGTGAGAGAATGCCTCCTTGCGGAGTTCCTTTTATTGGGTGTTCTACCGTTCCGTCCGGCATAACAATCGGTGCTTTTAACATCTCTCGGATGATGCACAATAGCTTTTTATCCCGTATACCCATATGCCAAATCTGCTGTATCAATTTTGTGTGGTTGACATTATCAAAGAAACCCTTGATGTCTACATCGACCACAAAATATAACTTTTGCAGATTTATCATCTTGTAGCACTGTGCAATCGCATTCTCGGCTGACCGGTTCGGGCGAAAGCCATTGCTCCGCTCATAAAATTTAGCTTCGCAAATTGGTTCCATTACCTGCAAAATACATTGCTGAACCAACCTATCCACGATTGTCGGGATTCCAAGAGGACGTATTTTGCCATTGGGCTTTGGGATTTCTACCCGCTTGACAGGCTTTGGCTTATAGTACATTAGCTTTCTCTGCACGATACGGACATACTGCTCTACAGGAAGTTTTTCAATATCCCTGATAGTTTGCTTGTCTGTACCGGCTGTATTGCTGCCACCATTCCGCTTTATATTTCGGTATGCCAGCCGGATATTTTCTTCGCTGCTGATTATGTCCATCAGCTTTGTAAAGATTTTACCTTGCTGGCTTTCCGCATACAGTCGGTCAAATACTGGCTGCAAATCGTAGTATTCTGAGTGCCTTAGTTTCTTTTGCTTTGTCATAGGCAACACCCCCTCTGGGCTGTTTTTCTTTGTCATACTCGAAGCTATGAATGTTCTTACCTATAACTATTTTTTTGTAATGACTGGTGGCTGTTGCTCCGCTCCCATTACAGGAGCATCTTTGCTCGTGCCACCACTTTCACAGCAATTAAAGGTGCTTATTTTCTTCGTCACCACCGCAATCATGCGTTATGCTGCTTCCCACGTTCCGATAATTCCATCTATACATATATACTTAGGTGCTTGCTCTGAGCCTGCCAGTCCAACAGTGCCTGTAACACTGTAAGGTGTTTCGTAACTGCCATTTCTACTAAACCTCGCTGGCTGCCATTTTTCAGACCGGCGCACATTTCTATGCGCTCCTCGGTTTAGACCCGTACATTCGTAAGTTCGTCAGGTATTTCTACCATTCTCACCATATATATTTTGTAGACCCCCGGCATATAGGTCACAGCCTCCACCTCTGGAGACCTTTCGTTTGCATTGTATCACAGCCGCAATTACGGTGACTCTCTGCCGACTTCACCGAGCTTCAGACCGCATTTCTGCCGCCTGTCGGAGTATCAGGGTAGGCATTTCAGGGCGTTACCCCGTCATTCTACCTATCGAATTATCAGTTCTATAAAGCATAGTCCTGCGGCTCCTTTCAATCCACAGAATATATTTTTTAATGTGCTTTACGCCTAACCTTTTCAGTTAGGAACGTGTCGCACGACAATCGAGATCATGCAAGGCGATAAGCCGGTCCTGCACATTGGTGCCTGCGCCCATTTTGGCCGTGCTGCCCATGAGGATGCGCACCTCGCCTCCACGCACTTTGGCAAACAGCTCCTTTTTCTTTTGCTCAGTTTTGGCATCATGGATAAAGGCAATTTCCTCCTCCGGAATACCCTCTGCCACGAGCTTCTTTTTCAGGTCGTTATACACATCCGTAAACTGATCCGGTATCATTTCATAGATCCCTTCTGCATTTTTCTGCATTTCAATCGGCGTATTCTTGTTAGGCGTAGACAGGTCGCAGAAAACCAGCTGGGTGCTGCGCTGATCTTTGGTCTGCGCCCAGATACGGGCGACATTGCGGGCGCAGGTTGCGACCTTGCCGTTGGGGTCATCGGCGGCCAGCGGGTTGATAAGGCGCATATCCAGCGCCAGCTTCCGTCCATCGTTGGTGATGCGGAGCATATTGTCCGTGCTGGGATCGACCGCACGGGCACGGACACGCTCGGCTCGTTCTGCCAGTTCCGCTACCACCGTCCGCTGCAATTCGTTCGGCTGGATGACCTCGGTGTGAAAATTGGCTTTTGGGACCGGCAGGTTCAGCATATCCGCCGTCTGCACATCGGCCACCATTTTGAAGGTCGCCATCAGCTCCGGCAGATTGAAGAATTTTGCAAAGCGGGTTTTCGGGCGGTAGCCGCTGCCTTCGGGGGCCAGTTCGATGGCCGTCACCGTCTCTCCAAAGTCGCTGGCCCAATCGTCGAAGTGGACAAGGCCCATCTCTTGCAGTGTCCCATACTGCAAGTACCGCTGAATTGTATATAATTCCACCATGCTGTTGGAAATGGGGGTGCCGGTGGCGAAGATAACGCCGTGGCTGTTGGTCAGCTCGTCCAGATACTGACACTTGGCAAAGAGGTCCGAGGACTTCTGCGCCTCCGTCTGTGCGATGCCGCCGACGTTCCGCATTTTGGTCATCAGGAAGAGGTTCTTGAAATTGTGGCTCTCGTCGATGAACAGTCGGTCGATGCCTAATTCTTCAAAAGTCACCGTGTCGTCTTTGGTGCTCTGGTCGTTGAGCTTTTCCAGCCGGGTCTCCAGCGACTTGCGGGTGCGCTCCATCTGCTTGATCGTGAAGTTCTCCGCTCTCTGCCGCTTGGCGTCGCTGATGGCCAGCAGCACCTCGTTGATCTGCCGCTGCAGGATCTCCCGCTGCCGCTCACGGGACAGGGGGATCTTCATCAGCTGACTGTGTCCGATGATAACGGCATCATAATCGCCGGTGGCGATCCGGGCGCACAGCCTGCGGCGGTTGCGCTTTTCAAAGTCCCGCTCGGTGGCCACCAGAATGTTGGCAGCCGGATAGAGCTGGAGCCATTCTGCCGCCCACTGTTCCGTGATATGGTTCGGCACCACGACCAGCGACTTGGTGCATAGCCCCAGCCGCTTCATCTCCATAGCGGCGGCAACAATTTCGTAAGTTTTCCTGCCCCTACTTCGTGAGCCAGCAGCGTGTTGCCGCCGTAGATCACATGGGCGATGGCGTTCACCTGATGCTTCCGCAGGGTGATCTCCGGGTTCATCCCCACAAAGCGGAGATGGCTGCCGTCGTACTCCCGTGGGCGGATGGAGTTGAAGGTGTCGTTATAAATACGGCACAACCGCTCCCGCCGGTCAATGTCCTGCCAAAGCCAATCGGCAAATTTGGACTTGATCAGTTCCTGCCGGTCCTGCGCAATGGCGGTTTCCTTCACATTCAGTACCGGCCGCTCCTTGCCGTCCTCCACAACGGTGTCGAACACCTTGACCACCCGCTGATTCAGCGTCTGCTCTAAAATGTGGTACGCCGTAATGCGTTTGGTGCCGTAGGTGGTGACGGCTTTGATGTTGCCCCCGTCCATGCTCTTGTTGCTGATGTTCCACTCGCCGCTGTATTCGGAGCGGACGACCCGCATTTTCTGCCGGGCATATACGCTGGTACCGAACAGCTCGAACATAAACTGCTGATAAATCTCGGCGGGCACCCATGATGCGCCGATCCGCACGCCGATCTCCGCAGCGGTCAGGTCTGGCGGCTGCACGGCCTCCAATGCGGCGGCATAGCCGACCAGTTCCTGTTTCTTTTCGGCCGGTAGCGCTGCTTGCAGGGCCTGCACCATTTGCAGCTTTTTTTCCGCACGTTGCCGGACAGAAATTCCTCGGCGGTGACATAGGGGTAGACCGAAAGGTCAAGCTGCGCCGGGGAAATCTCCTCCGGCGTAAGACCGCAGCGGATATTCCGGTAAATGACCCCGGACAGCTCCTGTACCAGTTCCTCCTCGTTTTTTCCGGAGCGTTCCGACATAAAGCCGAGATCGACCTGTGCTTTCTCGGCAAGCGATACCGCCAGTGCCTCCGAAGCCGTATCTACCTGCGCCACCGGTATATTGGGCCGGATGGTCCGTTTGGTGAACATATCCGCCTTGCGTGCAAAATTGCCCTCGTTGTCCAGAACCTCCAGCGAGCACAGCAGGGGATAGCTGCCGTCGTCCGAAAAGGCCAGATGGTTGCCACGGGTGCAGAGCCGCCCATATTTTTTCACATAGGCGTCATACAGACTGCCAAGTTTTTCCTGCTCCCGCCAAATGATCTCGTCCGGGTAGTTTTCCATCTGATAGGCGATGAGTTGGCGGGCGCAGTCCCGCAGCGCCATCATACCCCGCACCCGGTTCTCGGTGGTGAGCGGCAGATCGACCGGCTCCATGCGGCTGTCGATGCGGAAATACAGCTTGCCGTCCACAGTGGTAAAGCTGTAATTACGCACATCCGGGTCGGCGGGGAATGGACAGCTCTTCCTCCTCCGGCCCGTCCTGCTCATAGGCGGGGATCTGGGCGTACAGCCCGGACACGGCCTTATCCAGCAGGTCGGGAAGGTCGTTCCCTTCACGGGGCCTGCACACGCTGTCCATACCGTATTGGGTGCTCTCCATGACCATCTCGCCCAGCACCATTTCCGGGTGCCGGACGAAATAGCTGTTCATGCGGATGCCGTTTTCATCCGTGTCCAGATGCACCCAGTCCGGCTCGATGTCCACAATGCGGTCACGTTTCTGGAGGAAGAGAATGTCGCTGGTGACATCCGTCCCGGCGCTGGCCTTGAAGGCTGTATTCGGCAAGCGGATCGCCCCGATGAGGTCAGCCCGCTGGGCCAGATATTTCCGCACGGCGGGGCTTTCCTTGTCCATCGTACCTTTTGAGGTGATGAAGGCGATCACGCCGCCCGGACGTATCTTGTCCAGCGTCTTTCCGAGAAAATAGTCGTGGATGAGCCAGTGATGCTTGTCGTAGCGCCGGTCAACGACCTTGATATTTCCAAAAGGCACGTTGCCCACTGCTGCGTCAAAAAAGCTGTCCGGTATCTCCGCCTTTTCATAGCCGGTGACGGCAATACGGCTGTTCTGGTAAAGCTGCCGGGCGATGCGGCCGGAGATGCTGTCCAGCTCCACACCGTAGGTTTTGCAAGCACTCATACTGTTCGGCAGCATTCCGATGAAGTTGCCGACGCCGCAGGCCGGCTCCAACAGATTGCCGCTTTCCAAGCCCATCTGCGCCAGCGCCTTGTAGATGGCGTTGATGAGAACGGGCGGGGTATAAAAGCGGTCAGGCTGCTGGCACGGGCGGCGGCATATTCTTCCTCGGTGAGCAGCGCTTTCAGTTCGGCATACCGGCTGTGCTTTTCATCCAAGCAGTCGGCAAGGCCGCCCCAGCCCACATAGCGGGAAAGGGTTTCCTGTTCCTCCGGCGCTGCCAGCCGGTTTTCCTGCTCGACCCTTTGCAGGGGTGCGGATGGCGGCCACATTGGCCGCATACTTTTCCGCCTTGCTGCCCACGCCCAGCGCCCAATCTGTGATGCGGAAGTCATGCCGCTGCTGGGCTGGTATCTCCGGGTGGAGCGGGGCAAAGCGCACACGCTCCTGTATGGGCTTCGGTGCTGGGAGAATCGTTTCTTCTTCGGCTGGTGCTTCCGGGGCTGCCTCCGAAGTCGGTGTTTCTGCTGTGAGTGGTTCCTGCCCCATTTCTGGTTCCTCTGACGGCAGTTCGGCAGGAAAATAATCCGTCCCACTTTCGCCGGAGACAACGACAGAAATACCGAGCGATTCCAACTTGCCCTGCACAGATTCCAGCGAAGAGATAGGGAATCCGGCCATCAGATAGGAGCCGCTTCCGCCGCTGACTCGACGTTTCGTTGTGGCATATCCGAATTGGTCATGCAGTGCCTGGGCATCCTTTTCAAACGCCTCGTAGAAATCTCCAACCTGTACCAGTACCAGCGCATTCGGATATTGTGCGCTCAATGCGGTATATTGCTGCCAAACCGGGCTTGCTTGTGCCATTGGCATTTGCAGCGGTTTTTCAAGGCCAAATACGGAATAGGTGCCGTCCAGATAGGCCCGCATGGCTTCCAGCCCTTGCTTCCGCAGGTTATAGTGCCGGTCGTCTGCCTTGGTGGATTCCCAGGCAGGGAGCATATTCTGATAAATTTCCTGCACCCGGTCAGCATCCGAAAGCTGTGCGGACACGGTTTTGACGCACTCCCAATAGTCTGTAATGGCGTTTTGGGAAAACGGACGCACCACATCCTCCGGTGTATCCATGAAGAAGTTGACGATCTTCCGGGCCAGCTGTTCCCGCTCATACTTCGGCATGGCCGCCTGGTCGGCCTCGGAGAGGAATTTGTTCGCCCGGATGTCAGCAGATTCGTGAACAGCACCTTCCGGTGTTCTTTCAGGATACTTCCGGCGCAGCAGGCCGTATTTGGCAAGCGTCTCCCTGGCTCCTGCGGCGG
>VOFC01005276.1_pt1 | contig 40767 bp, 79 predicted proteins | sample 5384161 | NCBI WGS metagenome assembly VOFC01 (sample SAMN12384722, study PRJNA508395) | human gut metagenome | isolation source: healthy gut B | host: Homo sapiens
CAGCAATATTTTCCTATCCCATGTGCATAACTCCATCAACCCACAGACTCCTTCCCCCCTCCCCTGCCCTCTGAATTTGAGCAAATGGAGGGACAGGCTCACCAGCATCAACAACAATCCGCCCCCAGCCCGGCGAGAATGGATACTGGCTGATCTGGGACCCTGATGATATGGAGTACAAGGAGTCTGATATCCCTCTCCCCGCGGAAGGCGGGACTGTTGGGACCACGGTTACAATAAGCTCAAAAACAGGCCCAGCATCAACGGAGTGGAACTGATCGGGAATAAAACATCAGGCGAACTCAAAATACCAGCAGGAGAAAAGGGCGAGAAGGGTGACCCCGGTCCAGAGGGGCCGGCTGGACCAAAGGGGGACCCGGGACCGAGGCCCGCAAGGGCCGGAGGGGCCAGTTGGATTGGCCTACAAGGGCCTAAGGGAGATACCGGCGAACAAGGCCCGGCCGGCGAGCAGGGACCTCCGGGAGAGCGTGGACCGGAAGGCCCCCAGGGTCCGAAAGGCGATCAGGGCGAGCAGGGAAAGCAAGGACCTAAAGGAGACCAGGGGAGAACCCGGCCCACAAGGACCCGCCGGAATAGACGGGACCTCATTTGTGGTAGAGACCGCTTTGATACCCTGGAGGGCTGAAATCCGCCCACCCCATTGGCGAGCCTGGAGATGCTTATGCCGTGGGCTCGGAAGATGACAACACGATCTACATCTGGTCGGAAGACCTGATGAACTGGAAGAGCATCGGCAAGCTCCAGGGGCCAGCGGGACCGCAGGGCCCGAAGGGAGAGCAAGGACCAAAGGGAGAGCCCGGGGAACAAGGAGATCGGCCCGAAGGCGATACAGGCCCCGCCCGGTCCGCAGGGCGAGCAGGGCCTAAAGGCGATAAAGGGAGAGCCTGGGAGACAGGTCCAAAAGGAGATGTGGGCCCAGAGGGGCCACGAGGCCAGCAAGGCATCCAGGGCCCTCCCGGTGAGAAGGGAGACACTGGCGACCAGGGGCCGAAGGAGATCAAGGAGAGCAAGGACCTGAAGGGCCTGCTGGAGCTCAGGGGCCCATTGGTCCGGAAGGTCCCAGAGGGGAACAGGGACCACAAGGGGAGCCCGGTCCGAAAGCAGAGCCGTTTTCGGTGACCCTTACGGGAGCTGGGTGGGCCGAAACGAGCAAACGGTGAGCAACGATAAGATTTTAACGGGCGCTTATTCTTACATTGTATGTCCGGCTGAAGAATCATATATGGCTTATGCCACAGCTATTGTGAGGGCAAAGGATGTGGGCACAAACGGACAAATGACCTTTGTGTGTACGGAGACACCCGAAGCGGACCTTGTGGTAAATATCCTTAGAGTGGAGGCGCAAGATGGTATTTAACATGGTGGGCGGCGCAGGCGGTGGTATCAAGCTGGAGAGCATTGCCATCACCACACCGCCTGACAATATCACATATCTCCCCGGAGAGGTCTTTGACCCTGCGGGGATGGTGGTCACGGCGTCGTACTCCAACGGGGAAACCCTGACGGCCACCGGCTGGACCTACTCCCCCAGCGGAGCACTGCCCGAGGGGACGAGTGAGGTGGAGATCATCTACACCGAGGCCGGGGGTAACAAAGACCGCTGTGCAGGCCATCACTGTGGAGCGTGAGACCATCTCTGTGCCCACGGTATCCGGGAGTCTTACATACAATGGACAAACCCAGAGCCCCACCCTGACGGGCTACGATTCAGACAAAATGGTCCTATCCGGCGACACGTCCGGAACGAATGCTGGGAGCTATACAGCGGTGGTCACCCCAACAGCGCAGTACAAGTGGGCGGACGGGAGCACGGAGGCAAAGAACATCCCCTGGTCCATTGCTAAGGCAGCCCCCAGCATCACGTTTGATCCGGCATCTGTGAGTCTGGATACCTCCACCACATCTCAGGCGGTGGCTGTCACCTACACGGGGGACGGCACTCTGTCCGCACAGTCTGATAACTCCGGCGTAGCTACAGCATCCCTGGAGGGACCACCTGACAGTAACAGGTGTGGAGACCGGAAACACGGCCATCCAGGTATCGGCCAGCGAGGGGACAAACTACACGGCGGTCAGCGCCTCTCTGAGCGTAGCGGTGCAGTTTGCGATTATCATTCCGGTGGTTCCGAGCCAAAAGGGTACACTTACCTATAATGGCGAAGCACAAATGGCAGAGTGGAACGACCTTAACACAGAAGAACTTACTTTGGTTGGGGCATCATACCGAACAAACGCCGGAACTTATACTATGGGATTTCAACCGAAACCCGGCTATCAGTGGTGGGACGGGACTACGGAGACGAAAAAAATGCGACGTGGACGATTGAGATGGATTCAAACACCGCTGTTTTTTCCCCACATAGCACCCCAACATTAAATGCAAATCAAAGGTCTGTTACCATTACTGTTACCTCTAAATATGGCGGAGAAATCAGTGTACGTTTGAGCAACCAAAACGATTCTCAATACGTTGATATTTCAGTAGATAACGACTCAGCGGTTAGTGATGGATACTCCTACATCAATATATCAGCAAAAAAAGCAGGTTCCAACAGAAACGGGTCGCATTCATTATTACGTAACAACTAAAGGGTCGACTAATTATGCCGCAGTAAATTATGGGAAGGATGTCAAAATCGAATCCCTCACCTCCGTCTTCGGCGTCTCCTGGGACAGCTCCCAACCATCCACCGCCCTGACCCGTCTGACCAAAGCAAACGATCCCAACAAGCTGGTCACTGTGGACATCACAACCGAGCCCGTACCCGCAGTTGGGACAGGCTCAGGCTCCTCACCATTCGACAGCTATATGCCGTGGATGGGGATGGAGGAATATACCTTAAATAATGAAACCGGACGAGTTTCAGCCAAGAAAGGTGACCCTGGATTTACAAGGACGAACATTAATTTGCCCCGTAATGGTAAAAATCCCGGAGTTTTTACTACAAAATCGAAAAGGGTAGGAAGCATATTCCGATATTACGTTGCGGATGGGCCAGTAGACGGACTTTCTTTGCATCCGGGGAGCGGTGATAATTATTTGGGGAGGTATGAGGCCGGTGAAGCATCGTCAGGTACAATGGGGCTTATTCTTGCCAGCTATTCCGGTACGACCCCGAGTGTGAGCAAAACAAGAAGCACATTCCGGGATTACGCCAGAAACATGGCCTCCGGCTTCCAGCTCCGTGACATCGCCGCATGGTGCGCTTATGATTTGTTGTATCTGGTCGAATACGCCGATTGGGATAGTCAAAAAGAAGATAGCTCAGGGCCTCGTCAACAACCCATCAGTCAACAAAACTGGATTGACCGACGCCATGGTCTACCACACCGGAAGAGCAAACTAGTGATAATAGTGCGGTGCAGTACCGTTGGATTGAGAACCCGTGGGGAATGTGTCTGAATTTATTGATGGAATTAACGTCTATGGACAAAGTGTTTATATCTGCACGGACCCGGAAATTTATACCGATGATACCGACACCATTACCCATATTCTAACATTAAACTTCCGACCTCAGGCTGGATCAAAGGATTGGGATTTAGCCCGTCTTCCCGTGGGCGTTTATTCCAAATGCTAATGGAGGGAAGCTCAATCTCTTATATCCCAGATTATAACCCACTCGGGCCCAGGAGTGGAAGGTGCTTAATGCTGGCGGGCATATTACTATAGTAAACAGGAAGCTGGGTTATTTTTCTTCCATGCTGGAGTTACACTTCATCAGGAACAAAATCAAGGTCGGCGCCCGTCTCCAGTTCCGGGAGGTGAAATCATGAGAGTAAGAGGCGATAACAACCCAGGCACGTTCTCCATCGAGGCAATTCCCAATAAGCCAGGCTGGTGTCTGGTGCGGTTCTACGAGAACGCCCAGGAATACCATGAGCAGCTGGACGAGACCACCATCACGGGCTGGGAGTATGACGAATATCACCTGGAACAGCCCACCATCTCCCAGGAGGATATCGAGGGCAACCTTGAGGGTCTATCTGAGGGGCGGCGAAGGAGGCCGAGGTCACCCCAGAGAGCCGTCTGGAGGATGTGGAGCAAAACAAGGCAGACAAGCAGGGAGGTCGCCGCAGTATGGGACAGCATGGCGGTGGCGTACCAGGAAGGGGGTGCAGGAGGCATGATGACCAATCAGGAACTGGTTCTTAGCATAATGCGGTCCCAGGGCGGCCGACGCACTGGATCTCTCCGCGCCCGAGCGCCGGAGCTGGACGGAACGGCCATTATCGCAGAGGAGGCCAAGGTGCCGCAGTTCGACGGCACGAAGGATTACTCCGGCTGGGCCATCGGCTCCCCCCGTGTGGGAGGAGGTCAACGGAGAGCGGCAGGTATTCACCCTGCTCCAGCCCCACAACGCCAGCCACTACCCGGGAGCACCCCGTCCAATACGCCGGCGCTGTGGTCGATCCGACACACCAAAGACCCCTCTAAGGCAAAGGAGTGGCTGGCACCCAACGGCACCAGTGGCATGTACATGTCTGGGGAGTGCTGCGTGGACGGCGGCGTAGTATATCGATGCCTGACGGACAACACCGTACATAGTCCAACAGATTACCCGCAGGCGTGGGAAAGGGTATAAAAAATCCCCTGTAGGAGCTTAACTACAGGGGCGCATCCGATTGTCGAAAAAAGGGGGTAACCTTTTTCAGAGTTGGTCGGATGTGGAGTCATTATAGCACATCAAAAAGAGGGCCCGCAAGAGGAGAGCAAAATTTTGTCGAAATGGAGGCGTTGCCTAAATGGATGCGATAATACAGACGCTGTTGGCCTGTGTCGGCTCTTCTGGGCTCACGGCCATTATCCTGGCACTGCTCCAGCGGAGATGGTCCAAGGCGGACAAGCGTGACGCGGTGGTGGCTGGCCTGAAGGTGCTGACGGTGGACAGAGTGCGCTATCTGGGGAAAATGCTACATTGCGGACGGGAAAATCACCCTGGAGGATAAGGAGAACCTGCAAGACATGTACCGGGCATACAAGGACCTGGGCGGAAACGGGCACCTGGAGACCGTTATGGCTGAGGTGAATCATTTGCCCATTACGGGGCAGGTGGATGCATGAGCAGCACTGTGATCCTGGCCGCGGCGGCAGCCTTCGCACTGGGGTGCGTGTTCTGTCTGGGGCTGTGGTGGCTGTCCGCCCACCGGTCCAGAAGGGGGCGCATGGAGACCATGAAAGCCGCCGTCTGGCTGTGCCTGTTCAATGGCTGTGCCTGGGTGGTGGTGCTCCTATCTGCTGGCCTATCTGGGCCGTGAGCAGATCGCAGAACAGCTATCCGGGAAAGCTGTCACAGAGATCATTGCCGTGATCCTGGCTTACGCCATCAAATCCATACTGGAGAACCTGAGCAAACATAACAACTGGCCGGATAGATCCGGCAAAAAGGAGGAAACGACCCATGAATGAACTGACCAACTATCTGCCCATGCTGCTGGCCCTGGTGCTGGCGCTGACCCTGGTGACCAACATCATCGTACAGGTGCTCAAGAGCCTGCTGTACGATATGCTCCCCACCAACCTGCTGGCCTTCCTGGTGGCCGCGGTAGTGACGGTAGGGGCGGGCTTCGGCCTGTGGTCCTATTACCGCTTTGCCATCACCGGCTGGATGATCGTGGCGCTGATCGCCCTCATCTTCCTGGTGGCCTTCTCCGCAATGTTCGGTTATGACAAACTGGTGCAGCTGATGGAGCAGGCGGGGTGGATCAAGGCACAGAAGTGAGGAGGCGCACTATGGCAACCGCTGAAAAGATATTGGAAATCGCCCGGTCGCAGATCGGGGACCAAAGAATCCCCGGCCAAGAGTGATAATGTGAAATACAACACTGCCTACTATGGCAGAGCAGTCTCGGGCGGTGGATATCCCTGGTGTGCCGTGTTCGTCTGGTGGGTGTTCCGGGAGGCCGGGGCCTCTGACCTGTACTATGGCGGAGATAAGACCGCCTACTGCCCCCCACGCTGATGTTCTTCCACAAGAAGCAGAAGGTGACTAACTACCGGCCGGGAGACATCGTGTTCTTCAACTTCTCCGGCAGAAGCTCCGCCGGGCATGTTGGTATCTGCGAGCTGGGACGGGACCTACATCACCACCATTGACGGCAATACCGGAAGCGCCAGTGAGGACAACGGAGGGGCAGTACTGCGCCGCCGGAGACACAAGAAATTCATTGTGGGCGCATATCGCCCCGAATATCAGGAGGATGATGATATGACTCAGGATCAGTTCAACAGCTTTATGGACAACTATTTGAAAGCGATAGCAAAGGAACCGGCCAGCGACTGGGCGAAGCCGTTTATCCAGACTGCAAGCGATGTCGGAGCCAGGACCGATGTGGGCGGGACAAGCGAGCGGCCCAAGTCGTGGATGACCCGTGAAGAGCTGTCCGTGGTGGTTGCAGCGCTGGCAAGGAAGGGATAAAGAAAGGACGTGGAGCATGGGCGGAAAAGTGAAGCTTCCTCCAGAATTGGCTGACCTTTTACGCTCTGATCTGGAACGTGCAATTTACGAGGCGACCCTGCACCGGGACGACGATTTGATTGCCAGACGCTGTATTATTGAAAAATCAGCACAAGTCGATGTTGCGGCTGAGCTGGGCTGGGATAGGTCAACAGTATCTCGCCACCTTTCGTACATAATGGATGAAGTGAAGCGGTCCGCAAGTAGAATTGCACAAAAGAAGGAGTCGGGAATTGACCCGGCTCCTTTTTATTGGTATAATTCGGCTGTGGAAACCCACCGTCTACTGTCGAGTTTTATCCGCCTTTGTAGATGGTGTACGGTTAAAAAAGACGGTTGCCTGACCATCCCGCGAGAGCGGAAAGGAAGGCGAAATATGTAGCCTCGCGGGAAATAATTCCTCGGGAGGTGATACATATTACTTTGACTTTCACCTTTGCAGTTTTGGGTGCCATTGGCTCCATTGCAAGCATTGTGTCCCTCGTGCTCTATGTGCACGATAGAAAGAAAAGAAGTGAGCCGTCTGCTGCAACAGAACGGCTCATGGATGTTTGAGGCTAAGCCCTCGGCCCTGTAAGTCTTATGTATGTGGCAACCGTCTGGGTTTCCACACTTTTATTATACCCCAAAGAAAACGAATGTCAACTATGCAGAGTAACGAAGTTACGTCGTTACGTATTTCACATAAATCCCACATAACTCCCACACAACTCCCGCATGGATGCCACCCATGCGGGCTTATTTTATGCGACAATATATCCATGGAGGACGTGGGGAACAAGGGCTGTACACGTCGCAGTCCTCCTCACGGACTCCATTATTTTTATACAAAGGACGTGTGATATATGACCCCGGTAGAAAGGCTGGTGGCTGCCGGCATCCGACCGGACTGTGCCGCCGAGAGTGTGATGTGGTATCAGGCCCAGGGGGATGACTATGGGCTCCAAAAATACGTGGATGAAATAGAAGCGAGGAAGGAGGCGCTGGACAATGGCCGGATTTCCTAATTATACATACCCCGCTTATGGCGGATACAACCCAGTAACTCCGTTTGCGCCCGCTCCACAGATCTACCAGCCTATGCAGCAGCCCCGCTCCGCAGCCCGTACAGGCCGCGCAGACGGTTGGAAGTACAAAACACACAGCCTAACTTTTTCTGCCGTCCTGTGGCCTCCCGAGAGGAGGCGCTTGGGGTCCCGGTAGACTTTATGGGTGCTCCAATGTTCTTCCCGGACCTTGCCCATAATGTGGTCTACATGAAACGATTCAATACCAACAGCGGTGCAGCTGATGTGTTCGAGTTTAAGCTCCATGTACCCAGAGAAAAACAGCAACAAGCCCCTGCGCAGGTGGCGGCCTTTGCTCCACTGGACGAGTTTATAGACATGAAGGACACAGTGCAAAACCTAAAAGATGAGGTGGACAGACTGAAAAGCCCGCTGGAAAGGCAGTGAAAAAGAATGATGCCTCCGATGAATAATCCCATGATGGCTATGCTCCAGATGGCACGGAACGGCGGAAATCCCATGCAAATGCTCCAGCAAATGGCTGGGCAGAACCCACAGGCCGCCCAGGCTATGCGGCTCATCCAGGGGAAAAACCCGCAGCAGCTCCGCCAAACTGCGGAGAACATGGCAAAGCAGAGAGGGACCTCAGTTGAGGAGATCGCAAGACAGCTTGGGATTCCGATGAAATAAAATAGCGCACTCTTTATCAGTTTTCGGGTCTTGATAAAAACCGCTCTTTGGAAACATCCGGGGAGCGTACGGCCCCGATGTAATAACTGATAAAGGAGTATATACAATGGATAACGATTTTGCGACTGGCTATGCGCTGGGCAGCGATTCCAACGGCGGCAACTGTAACAACGGCGGCTTCTGGGGCGGTGACGGCTGGTGGGCTATCATCATCTTTGCCATGATCTTCGGCTGGGGCCGCGGTGGTTTCGGCGGCTTCGGTGGTGGCGGTGCCAGCACTGATCCCGGACTCCAGGGCCTTGCCACCCGCGCAGATGTAAACGAGGCCATTGCCTTCAACGGTGTGGAGCGCGGCATCTCTGCTATCCAGCAGGGCATCTGTGACAGCACCTATGCCCTGAACAACAGCATCACCAGCGGCTTCAACAACACCAATGTGGCTCTGCTTCAGGGCTTCAACGGTGTCCAGTCTCAGATGTGCAATATGGCCGCTCAGGCTCAGGATTGCTGCTGCCAGACCCAGCGGGCCATCGATGGTGTGAATTACAACATGGCGACCAATACCTGCGCCATCCAGAACACCATCCAGGGCAGCACCCGCGATATCCTGGAGAATAACAACTCCAACACCCGCGCCATTCTGGACTTCCTGACTCAGAGCAAGATCGATTCCCTCCAGGCGGAGAATCAGTCTCTCAAGCTGGCTGCCTCTCAGGCCAACCAGAACAGCTACCTGACCGCTACTCTGGATGCCCAGACCTCTGAGCTGATCCGCCGGATCAACCCCATGCCTGTGCCCGCCTATCAGGTGCCCGCCCCCTATCCCTACTGCGGGGCCTATAACAATGGCTGCGGCTGTGGCTGCTAAATTGCATCAAAATCGAGGCAATTAACTTTCCGGCTCTGCCGTGACTATTTCGGGGCGGTGGGCTGAGTGTCTGCCGCCCCTGATTTTTGGAGGTAATTATGTCTTGTAAACCTGTATGCAGACTCTGTGACCGGCTTGTGATCTCTCAGGCGGTCGCTTTTACCGGTGGAAACCTGGAGATCAACCTTCCTGCTGGTTCCTACAACAACGGAGAGAAGTATTGCGTGGTCGTGGCTCAGGCCATCCCCGACACCACTACCATCAATGCTCCGGTGTATTTTACCATCGGGACCGGGACCACTCTCTATCCGATGACAAAGCGGAATTGCGCTCAGGTCACCGCCTGTGGCATCCGTACCCGACCAAATACTCTCTCTGTGTCGTTACTACCCCAACCGGAGGTTCGTTCCGTATGCTGGGCACTCCCTGCTGCTCCCCCAGCAACAACCTAACCAGCATTGACGGGGGCGCTGCTCCCGCCCCTACGGCGTAAGGAGGGATCAAAATGAAACGATCCACACGGATGATGCTCATGTCCAGTGGCAGCAATCGCCGCTACAACGATGGACGCAGCTATGAAAACTACGATGTTGATGATAAATTCCGTGACCGCCGTGGCCGGGAGCACTATGACAACGGTCGGTATGCGCCCCGTTCTGAGATGATGGAGCCGAATGACCGGGGATATCGTCGATATTCTGATGGCCGTTTTGCCCCTCGCAATGATGGTGGGACGTGGGTGGAGAGCAACTACTGGGATGACCGAATGACGGGCCCTCAGTCCCACTATGGCTATCCATACTATATGCCTCCGGCCTATACTGATAGACGGGAGATGACTAGGCCCATGAATAAGATCGGATTCGCCATTTCTGGTGAGGGTGAAATGAAGACCCCCAGGGAGTTTGAGCACGACTACCGCATGAACGAAATGGAATACCAGAGAGGTGGAGAGCGAATGAGTGGCTATGGAGCCGCTTCCGGGCACATGCCCTTCGACCGCCGCATGGCGGAGGAATGGACCGCCAATATGGAAAATGAGGACGGCACAAAGGGGCCTCATTGGTCGTTTGAGCAGGCCAAGCAGGTCATGGCCCAGCGTGGGATCGAGTGCGACCCTGCGGAGTTCTGGGCGGCCCTCAACATGATCTACAGCGATTACGTCAAGGTCGCCAAAAAGTTCAACGTGGGGAGCAATATCGACTTCTATGTGGACATGGCGAAAGCGTTCCTGGACGACAAGGACGCCGGACCGGACAAGCTCGCTAAGTATTATCAGTATGTCGTGAGATGACAGATCCGCCCTCAGAAATGGGGGCGGATTTTTCCACCACCTTTTCCACCACCTTATGGCTTGAAATAGTCTATTTTAGTCATTTAGAGCTTTGCTCTTAGAATGGAAAAAGCCCCGAAAATCCTTTAAAATCAAGGCTTTCGGAGCTTTTTTCTTTGGTACGGCCGAAGGGACTCGAACCCCCAACATTCAGAACCGGAATCTGACGCTCTATCCATTGAACTACGGCCGCATATTAAGAAGCATTTTCTCAATGTGCTCCGTTATTATAGCAGGGATCTTCCAAAATGTAAAGGGGATTTTTTCACTTTTGGGGGATTTTCTTTCCCACGGGAGGGAGTTGCCCCGGCGTGAGCCAGCGGATGGAGGAGGCGCAGCGGGCAGGAGAGCAGACGGCGGCCCGCCAGCCGGGGCCGGAGAACAGGGTGAAGCAGACGGAACCGAAGGGGAGACAGGCGCCGGAAGGGAGGATCTGCCGGGGAAGGGGGACGGGGATGGCGGAGACGGGCCGAGTCAGACCCAGACCGGTGAATTTGCAGAAGCTCTCCTTCAGGGTCCAGAGCTGGGTAAAGGCCTCCGGGTCGTCTCCCAGCCCCAGCAGCCAGGCCCGCTCCTCTGGGGAGAGCAGGCGGTCGAGAAAAGCGGAACGCCGCAGGGTGATCTGCTGGATGTCCACCCCACCTCGTCCCGGTCCATGGCACACAGGGCCCGGGGTCCGCTGTGGCTGAGGTTGAAGCGGAGCTGGGGAAGTCCGGAAAAAGGGGCTTTCCCCGCTTTCCACGGGCGATGGAGGCCCGCTGCTCCAGATCCCAGTGCTCCCGCAGTCCCACAGCCAGAAGCCCGTAGGCCTGGCTCCGGTGCGTCATGCCGTCCAATCCGTACAGCACCATGGTCCTCACCTCCTGAGAGGGATTTTACCACACCGGCCCCCAAAAGTCATGCCGAAAATCAGGACAGGTCGGCAAAGAGCACCCCGGCAGGCGGGAAAAAAAGGTAAACAGGAGGATCAGCGCCCCCAGAAGGAAAGCCAGGATTGCGGGGATGCGCCACCGCCAGCCCCGGAAGGGACCGGAGAAGCGGACAGGGAACCAGAATCCGAAGGCCATCAGCCCCAGATACAGGGCGATGTCCAGCCACAGGGCGTGGAGGGCGAGCGCCGCATGGAGCAGCAGGCCCAGGACCAGCATCAGGGGACACAGGATGACAAGGGACAGCAGCCAGGGGCGCATCCCGGTGGGACGCCCCCAGGCGAGGAAGGCGGATGCCGCCAGATAAGGCCAGTACAGGATCTTGATATGCTCCCCACAGGCTCTCACAGACGGGAGACAGAAGGGCGGAGAGGGTACAGGAAATCTGGCATACAAAAAGTGGAGGCCCACGCCCGCCAGAACGGCGCAGACAAATACCGGGACGATCAGCTTTTTGGGATAAAACATGGATATGCCTCCTTCCATGAGAACGGTCCTGGAGCATTGTATGGCGCGTCAAAAAAAATTATGCAGATGCCGCCGTATAATCCATGAAAAAGAAGGGGAGATTAGGAACGAGAATTTTTGGATCGCGGAGGTGTGCCATGGATATGACGAATCAGGACTATGGAAAACTGGTCAACCAATACTCTCAGTCCTCCCTCTGGGGAAAAAATATGGTGTGGGCCTTTTTGGTGGGCGGCGCTATCTGTACCGCGGGGCAGGGGCTGTCCAACCTCTATCAGAACTGGGGGATGGATCAGGATGCAGCCGGCGGCGCCGTCTCCATCACCCCTGATCCTGGCGGCGGCGCTGCTGACCGGGCTTGGGTGGTTTGACAAGCTGGCCAAGCGGGCGGGGCCGGAACCCTGGTGCCCATCACCGGTTTTGCCAACGCCATGGTCTCCCCCGCTCTGGAGTTCAAAAGCGAGGGGCTGATCACCGGCACAGCGGCTAAGCTGTTCGTAGTGGCGGGGCCAGTGCTGGTGTTCGGGATCAGTGCATCGGTGCTTTACGGACTGATCTTGTGCATCTTCCGCGGATAATATCAGCAGACGCCGTCCCAATCGAGGGACGGCGTCTGCTGTGTGCGCAAAAGAAATTTTTGACAGTTCGGGAAGAGAACTCCCTGTAAAAAAAAATGGAGGTCCCTGCGCCTGAGGCATTTCCGCATTTTCCATGGAAGGAGTGGAAGGTCCCGCCATGGTTTTTCGGCGGAAGGGATGGCCATATATGAGTGTGTGGACGGCGCCAAGGGCAGTCCACGACATGATTTTTGAAAACAGGGGTGAAATTGATGGAGCAAGAGACAAAGCAGAAGCCATGGACCGGGATCGCTTCCGGGGTCCTGGTCCTGTGCCTGATCCTGAGCCTGGCACTCTCCGACGGCGGAGCGCGGGCGGCCTCGGCGGGGCGGTGCTGGAGCTCCCCCGGAGCGGCGGAGGGGCTCAGCCGGTCTCAGGCGCCCAGGTGGGGGACAAGGTGGTCCCCCTGGGCCGGGCGGTGGGCATCAAGCTGTTTTCCGACGGCGTGCTGGTGGTGGGCCTGTCGGCGGTGGAGACGGACAGCGGTCCGTCCAGCCCGGGCCGGACCTGTGGCCTGAAGGCGGGTGATATCATCACCCACATCAATGGTCAGGAGGTCAACACCATCGAGGAGGTCCAGGACATCCTGGGTGATGAACAGGGGATGCCATGACCCTGCGGGCCACCCGGAACGGAAAGCCGGTCCAGCTCTCTGTCCAGGCCATTCAGAATATCCAGGGCAGCTATCAGCTGGGGCGTCTGGCTGAGGGATTCCATGGCCGGAATCGGTACCATGACCTTTATGACCCGGACAGCGGGGTGTTCGCTGCCCTGGGCCACGGCATCAACGACGTGGATACGGCCACGCTGATGCCCATGGAGTCAGGGAGCATTATGTACGCTTCTGTGACCGATGTAAAAAAGGGAGAGAGCGGCGCGCCCGGAGAGCTCCATGGCAGCTTTGACGTGAACCGGGATCTGGGCGATCTGTATGCCAATACCAATCTGGGAATCTATGGCGTCCTGCGGGACGGAGCGCTCTCCCCTCGCGGGGAGGCTGTGGAGGTGGCCGCCCGGGAAGAGGTGCATGTAGGAGGCGCCACCATCCTGTCCAACATTGCCGGAGAGCAGGTGGAGGAGTATCAGGTGGAGATCACCACGTTTACCCGCAGCCGCGGGGGGATACCGGAACCTGATGGTGCAGGTCACCGACCCCCGGCTTCTGGAAACCACTGGAGGAATTGTGCAGGGGATGAGCGGCAGTCCGATCCTTCAGGACGGCAAGCTGGTGGGGGCGGTGACCCATGTTCTGGTCAACGATCCTACCCGGGGATACGGCATTCTGGCGGAAAATATGGTCTCCCAGTGTGTGTGGGAGGAGCAGGCCCAGGTCTCCTGAGTGCCGGCGTTCTGTCGAAAAAAAAAGCGGAAGATACCCGAAAAGTTGATTTCCAAAAAAATACCAAAAACATCTTGCATATGCTGTCTGATTATGATAAATTATTGGTGACCGGTCGAAACCCCATAAGGGAAAAACAAGGGCAGGTGCGGAAGCCTGTCGGAAGGGACTTGATTGTGAAAATGGGTGCAAAACGGATTTTGGTCGCCGATACCGGGGAAGAATTTCGCCGGAGCTTTATCGAGACCGTGGCCAGCGAGCCTGACATCCAGGTTTTGGGAGAGACGGGAGACGGGCAGGAACTGGTCCAAATGGTAAAGGAGATGGCTCCGGACCTGGTAGTCATGGAGATCGTGCTGGCCCAGATGGACGGCATCGAGGTGTTGGAGGAGCTGGGAAAGCTGGAGCATCGGGCCCAAGGTGCTGATCCTGTCCAGTTTTGCCAAGGGAAGCATGGCCGAGCTGGCCGCCGCCAAGGGAGCGGACCACTATATGACCAAGCCCTGCCGGGTGAGCACGGTGTGTGAGCGCATCCGGCAGCTGACCGGCGAAAATAAAAAGGAAGAAAATGGAGATATCCCCTATAATCTGGAAAATACTGTCACTTCCATCATTCACGAGGTGGGGGTGCCTGCCCATATCAAGGGCTATCAGTATCTGCGGGAAGCCATTCTGATCGCAGTGGCCGATATGGAGGTCATCAACGCGGTGACCAAGGTGCTGTATCCGGAGGTAGCCAAGCGGTTCAATACCACCGCCTCCCGGGTGGAGCGGGCCATCCGCCACGCCATTGAGGTGGCCTGGGACCGGGGGCGACTTGGAGACGCTTCAAAAATATTTTGGCTATACTGTATCCAATGTGAAGGGGAAACCGACGAATTCAGAGTTTATCGCAATGATCGCCGACCGGCTCCAGCTCCAGCAGAAGGAGATGTGATGCGGGGCGGCAACAGGCGGGGATCGCAGGAAAGATCCTCCGCTTGTTATTTTTTCCGCCGTCTGGTATAGTAGCAGGAGCGGCCCGGATGAAAGAGAGCCCGGGCCGGAAGATCAGGGAAGGGAGGTGGGAGTCCATGACGATCCGCTATCAGCCCAGGGGCGTGTGCGCCCGGCAGTTCGAGATCCAGGCGGAAGATGGAATCATCCAGTCTGTACAGGTGACGGGGGATGCAGCGGGAATCTCCAGGGCATCTCCAGTCTGCTGAAAGGGATGCCGGTGCAGGAGGCGATCCAGCGCATGGAGGGGATCCGCTGGGGATGAAATCCACATCCTGTCCCGACCAGATGGCCCAGGCGCTCAAACAGTTCCTGTAAAGAGAAAGGTCCGCGGATCCCGTCTGTGAGACGGGCCTGCGGACCTCTTTTTTGAATCGGTCGGCAGGTCAGCGGCGCCGCCGGCCATGATAGCTGCCCCGGCGCCCGCCTGCTCCGGCGCCCGCTCGGTAACGGCGGCGCTTACGGAAGACCAGCAGGCGGAGCAGGACGAGGACGGCCACGACCAGGACTGCGGCCAGGATCAGCTTCGTACCGGAGTTGGCAAAAACTGACGGATCTGCTCCTGCCGATAGAGCAGCTCGGAGCGATCCACAGAGGTGGTGGCCACCAGGTCCAGGGTGCCGAATACCTCCCCGTCGTAGGTGAGGGTCATGGTCCCCATCACCTGCCCCTCCTTCACCGGGGCCTCTACCGTGTCTTGGAACAGGGAAATGGTGGGCTCAATGGCCTCCAGGTCCATATCCACCGGGAGGGTGCGCTCCAGGGTGCCCACCGGCTTGACCAGGACTTGGTTGGCGTCCTGGGACAGGGTGACGTTCACTGCGGCCACGGGGGTGTCCTCCTGGGAGATGGTGGTGCGCTGGAAATTCCGGAAGCCCCATTTCAGCAGGGCGGTGCTCTCCGAGAACTGCTTCAGGTCGGTGGAGCCATCCTCCCGGACCGCCGGCTCCGCTCCCAGGATGACAGCGATCAGATACTCATCCCCGTCCACGGCGGCAGAGACCAGGCAGCGTCCCGCCTCCGGCGTGGTACCAGTCTTGACGCCGATGGCCTTGTCATAGACATAGCCCATGTAGTGCCAGTTGGAGAGGAGGGCGTTGGTGTTGTAGAACTCCCGGGGCTCAGACAGGTTGGTGGCGGGGATGGTGTAGACCGAGGTGCCCACCACCTCCCGGATCAGGTCGTGCTTCAGAGCCTCGCGGGTGAACAGGCAGATGTCGTAGGCGGTGGTGTAATGGTCGTCGTCGTGCAGGCCATGGGTATTGGCGAAATGGGTGCCGGTGCAGCCCAGCTCCCTGGCCCGCTGGTTCATCAGCTCGATAAAGGAGGCTACGTCGCCGCACACGGCCTCGGCCAGGATGTTGGCCGCCTCGTTGGCGGAGGGGGAGGAGAAGACAGTACATCAGGTCCTTCACCGAGATGACCTCCCCGGCTTCAGGTTAGCGGTGGAGCCGTCGGCGGAGAGGTCGAACTGGGAGGTGCTGCTCACCGTGATCATCTGATCCTGGGACAGCTCGCCCCGGTCGATGGCCTCCGACACCAGCAGGGCGGTCATCACCTTTGTGATGCTGGCCGGGTAGGCCTTCTCCCGGGCAGCCTTTCGTAGAGGATCTCACCGTAATTGGCGTCCATCAAAACGGCATGGCGGGGGGTGATGTGGGGGCGTCGGCCGCCAGGGCGGAGAAGGGGCCAGCAGGGGTGAGGGCCAGCACAAAGGTGACCAGCAGGGAAGAAAGACGATATTTTTTCATAGGAAAATCCTCATATTTATGATATACCTACCATCAGCGCGGGAGCAGAGCGCTCCCGCCCTGGTGAGATTATAATTACAATCATTATAGCAGGATCTGACGAATTCCGCAACAGCTGGGAGGGAACAACTTGGCCGCCATGACCAGATTTGACAAGATCGTTCTGGGGCTCACCGCCGCCTTTCTGGTGGTGACGGGGGGCTATTTTGTCTCCGGACAGCTGGGGGAGGCGGAGTACCAGGTGACCGTCTCAAAACAGGTGCCTGCGGTCAGCGCCTCCTTGCCGGAGGTGGAGGACGGCTATCCGGACAGCCTGCTGGAGGGAGAGGTCATTGATCTGAATACCGCCTCCGCAGCCGACCTGACCCGGCTGCCGGGGATCGGGGAGAAGCGGGGCCCAGGCCATCGTGGACTACCGGGAGAGCAGCGGCCCCTTCCAAAGCGTGGAAGAGCTCACTGAGGTGAAGGGGATCGGCGAGGGCATCCTGGCCCAGGTATATGACTATGTGACAGTGGGGGACCGGACTCACCCGCTGAGTAAGGAGAAAGACGCAATGGCAAAGATTCTGATCGTGGACGACGAGCGGGTGCTGGTAAAGGGCATCAAGTTCAATCTGGAGCACGAGGGCTACCAGGTCCAGGACGCCTATGACGGAGAGGAAGCGGTGGAGCTGGCCCGGGAGGGGGGCTTCGACCTGATCATCCTGGACGTGATGATGCCCAAGATCGACGGACTCCAGGCCTGTATGAAGATTCGGGAGTTTTCCAACGTTCCGGTGATTATGCTCACCGCCGGGGGGAGGATGCGGACAAGCTCATCGGCTTCGAGTGCGGGGCGGACGACTATGTGACCAAGCCCTTCAACATCCTGGAGCTGAAAGCCCGGGTGCGGGCTCTGCCGCCGGGCCGGGGCTGCCCAGCAGCAGCGAAGCGGCAATGAGCTGGCCGCAGGCCACATTATCCTCAACACGGGGGAGCGGACGGCCAGCCGGGACGGGGTCTCCGTGGAGCTGACGGCCAAGGAGTTCGACCTGATGGAGCTGCTCATGCGCAACCCGGGCCGGGTGTACAGCCGGGAGAATCTGCTGAACGTGGTGTGGGGCTATGAGTATATCGGGGGAATTCCGCACCGTGGACGTCCACGTCCGCCGCCTAAGGGAAAAACTGGAGCCCGATCCAGCCAACCCGGAGTATATCCGGACCAAGTGGGGAGTGGGGTACTATCTCAGCGCCCGTGGCCCGCGCCGTCTGGAAAACGTTTGAGGAAAGGCGTGTGGAAGAGATGTCAAAGCGAGAAGAACAGGGCAAGCAGGGTGAGCCATCCCTGGAGGAGCTGGGCCATGGAGTGGGATCGCCCTTTTGGGGGGAGCTGCACAGCTTTCTTCGGGAGTCCTATGGGGTCTCCCCCCACTGTGGAGTACAGCGGGTGCAGCCTGGCCCCCGGCTGGAATGTAAAATATCGAGCCAGAGGACGAGCGCTGTGTACCATCTATCCGGATACCGGCACCTTTACCTGTATGATCTCCATCGGACAAAAAAAGAAGCCCCGGCAATGGAACTGGTGCTCCCTGGTCTGACCGCCTATGTGCGGGAGGTCTATCAGAATTCCAGACCCAGCCGAAGGGGGCGCTGGCTGATGATCCGGGTATCGGGACCGGAGATCCTGGAGGATGTCAAAACATTGCTGCGGATCCGGATGCCGGTCCGGGGAGCGGGAAGCAAAGGCTGAAAATATCCGGCTTGCGGGGAAAAGGGAGGGAGCGCTGTGCGGGAGGAAAAGAAGAAAAAGAGGGGCAGAGTTCCGTTTTTTTTCCTCCATCCAGATGAAATACGCCATGAGCTACCTGGCCATCGTGTCAGTGGTGCTGATTCTGCTGAACACCTACCCGGTGCTGGCCTCCCAGGACCTGCTGTTTGGCTCCAAGCGGGATTCGCTGAAGAGCCAGGCTGCGGTGATGGCCTCTGCCCTGATGGAGCTGGAGCTGCTCACCTCGGACCAGGTGGAGCGGGTCATGACCATGCTGGACAGCAGCGGCCTGACCCGGGTAGTGGTCACCGACCCCGCAGGGCTGATCCTGTACGACAGTACCCAGCCCAGGGAGAAGCGTGGGGAGACAGCGGAGACCGCCCCGGTCCAGGAGGAGCCGGAAGAGCCCCAGTACCGCTATGCCCTCTATCAGGAGGTTGTGCTGGCCCTTGGGGGGAATGACGTGACCTGCTCCGAGTTCAGCGGCCAGGTGTTCCGTTCCACGGCGGCGGTCCCCATCGTGTACCGCAATATGACCATCGGCTGCGTCTATATCTGTGAGGAGGACGCGGTCCAGGGCGCGCTGCTGTTGAACTTACAAAAAAATTTGCGGAGCATCTCCCTGGTGGTTGCGGCGGTGACCCTGGTGATGAGCCTGTTTTTCGCCCAAATGCTCTCCTCCCGCTTTACCGCCCTGCTCAGCGCCATCCGCATTGTGGGGGAGGGGGAGTATGGCCACCGGCTCCAGCCCGCCGGGCGGGACGAGATGGCCCAGCTGGCCCAGGAGTTCAACCGCCTGACCGACCGGCTCCAGACCACGGAGGAGGTCCGCCGCCGCTTCGTATCCGACGCCTCCCACGAGCTGAAGACCCCTCTGGCCTCCATCCGGCTGCTGGCAGACTCCATTCTCCAGAACGAGACCATGGACCAAGTGACCCTGCGGGACTTCGTTTCCGACATCGGGACAGAGGCAGACCGGCTGACCCGGATCACCGAGCACCTGCTGGCCCTGACCCGGCTGGACAGCCTGCCGGCGGCAGAGACCTTCCCGGTGGACGTGTCGGCGGTCACCCGGCGGGCGCTGTCCATGCTGGCGCCGGTGGCGGACGCGGCTGGGGTGGCCCTGGGATCCAATTTGAAGGATAAATGTGTGGTCCAGGGGACGGAGGACGACCTATACCAGATCTGCTTCAACCTGCTGGAGAACGGCATCAAGTACAACCGGCCAGGCGGCCGGGTGATGGCGGACGTGTACCGGGACGGGGACCAGGTCCTTCTGGAGGTATCGGACACGGGGGTGGGCATCCCGGAGGAGGACATGCCCAAGGTGTTCAACCGGTTCTACCGGGTGGACAAGGCCCGCTCCCGGGCCGCCGGCGGCACCGGGCTGGGCCTGTCCATTGTCCGGGACACGGTGCGCCGCCACGGGGGATGGGTCACCGTCGGGCCCGCCAGCCGGAGGGCAGCGTGTTCACGGTGGGCTTTCCCGCTGTGCCGGAAAAACGGAAGGAGGGAGACCGGGGATGAAGCGGTGGACGATGTGCCTGCTCCTGGGGCTGCTGCTCCTGCTGGGGTCCTGCAGCACTGCCGCGGAGAAGGGCGGATACCAGCTCTATTTCGCCTCCGGTCTGGAGGACGGCAGCGCCATCCTCAGCGAGCCCTACCAGGGGAGGCGGACCCGGGCCCTCGGGAATTAATGGAGGCTCTGCTCTCCGGTCCCACGGAGGAGGAGCTGAACAGCCCCTTCCCCAGCGGGGTGTCCCTGCGGAGCTGGGGGCTGGAGGAGGGGGTGCTGGTCCTGAATCTGTCGGAGCAGTACGGCGGACTGACGGACATCTCCCTCACCGTGGCCGACTACTGCATCGTCCTCACCATGAGCCAGCTGGACGGAGTGGAGGCAGTGGAGATCAATGTGGCCGGACAGCCGGTGAGCTACCGGAACCACCAGATCCTGACTCGAGAGGAGGCGGTGCTCTCCCAGCCGGGGCAGGGGCAGGAGGCCCCGAATGAAGGGGCTTGACAAAACGGGCGGACCCGTTTAATCTAAACTACATTGTACCGAAGAGCGGCGCCGCCGCTCCGGAGAGAAAGAAGGAATCAGAGCATGAGTGACTATCAGATCGGCACCAACTGCCTGCATGCGGGCTACCGCCCCGGAAACGGGGAGCCACGGAATTTCCCCATCGTCCAATCCACCACCTTCCGCTATGAGACCAGCGAGGACATGGGCAAGCTGTTTGATCTGGAGGCCAGCGGCTATTTCTATACCCGGCTCCAGAACCCCACCAACGACATGGTGGCGGCCAAGATCTGCGACATGGAGGGCGGCACCGCCGCCATGCTGCTCTCCTCCGGCCAGGCGGCCTCCTTCTACTCCATTTTCAATATTGCCTCCTGCGGCGACCATGTGGTGTCCTCCTCCACCATCTACGGCGGCACCTATAACCTGTTCGCCGTCACCATGAAGCGCATGGGCATCGAGTTTACCTTCGTGGACCCGGACTGCACCGCCGAGGAGCTCAATGCGGCCTTTCGGCCCAATACCAAGGCCGTTTTTGGGGAGACCATTGCCAACCCGGCCCTGACTGTGCTGGACATCGAAAAGTTTGCCGATGCGGCCCACAGCCATGGGGTCCCCCTGATCATCGACAACACCTTTGCTACCCCGGTGAACTGCCAACCCTTTGAGTGGGGGGCCGACATCGTGACCCACTCTACCACCAAGTATATGGACGGACATGCCCTCCAGGTGGGGGGGGCCATCGTGGATTCGGGCAACTTTGACTGGACCCGCTATCCAGACAAGTTCCCCGGCCTGACCACCCCGGACGAGAGCTACCACGGCGTGACCTACACCGAGCGGTTCGGCCTGGGCGGCGCCTATATCACCAAGGCCACCGTCCAGCTCATGCGGGACCTGGGCTCCATCCCATCCCCCCCAGAACTGCTTCCTGCTGAACATCGGTCTGGAGACCCTTCCCCTGCGCATGGCCAAGCACTGCGCCAACGCCCAGGCGGTGGCGGAGTACCTGGAGAAGCACCCCAAGGTGGCGTGGGTCAACTACGCCGGCCTGCCGGGCAACAAGTATTATGAGCGCGCCCGGAAGTACCTGCCCAACGGCAGCTGCGGCGTGGTCTCCTTCGGGGTCAAGGGAGGCCGGAGCGCAGCGGAGACCTTCATGGCCGGTCTGAAGCTGGCCTCCATCGCCACTCACGTGGCCGATGCCAAGACCTGCGTCCTCCACCCCGCCTCCTCCACCCACCGCCAGATGAACGACGAGGAGCTGGCCGCGGCTGGGGTAGCCCCCCGACCTGGTTCGCTTCTCAGTGGGCATTGAGGATGTGAAGGACATCATCGCGGACCTGGAGCAGGCGCTGGCCGGGGTGTGACAGGCGTCCCAGCTGGACCCTGCATGCGGAAGGATGGGAAAACTGCCGGAGCCGGATCTTCCGGCTCCGGCGGGACCAGAAGGAGGGACTGTCATGGCAAAGGAAACAGTTTTGCTATACAACTGCGGGGGGCGATGAATTTAAGACGCTGCGGGCCCTGCTCATGATGCTCCGGGTCCGGGTCCGCATGGTGGAGCTTCCCGGTACCACCTGCCCCTGGAGCAGGTGGCCGCCCGAAAAGGCGAAGAGGACCCGAAAACAGCAGGCGGATATCCCGGAAGCGATGATGGTCTTCTGTGACCTGGGGCCCGGCAGGCTGGACCAGCTGCTGAACACCATGCGCAGGACGGAGTTTCCGCCTGTGCTCCTGAAGGCAGTGCTGACTCCCACCAACCGGACGTGGGATTCCCGCCAGCTCTGGCAGGAGCTGCGCCGGGAGCACGAGGCGATGCGGGGCGGTCAGGAAACCCAGTAAAAATTCATTGACAAACCCCTGTAAAAATTGTATAATAATCAAGCGGTTCTGAAAGAGCCGCTGATTTGCGGCTGTGCTGGAATTGGTAGACTGGCAAGCTTGAGGTGCTTGTGTCCTATGGGCGTACGGGTTCGACTCCCGTCAGCCGCACCACTCTTTGAGTCCCCGGAGTCCTTGTAAATCAAGGATTCCGGGGCTTTTTTTTTCTTCTACTAGGTGATTTGTCCGTTGTTTGTCCGTTATGGTTTGAAAAAGCTGCCTCCAACGATGGGAGACAGCTTCTTTTTTTATGCCTGTTTCTTTGATAGAAGGTCAGCCACAGCTTCGCTCGCTCTGGCCTGTGCCTCCTCGAAAGTGTGGGCATAGATATTGAGTGTAGTTGTCACTTGGGAGTGACCCAGGGAGGCGGATACTGTTTTGACATCCACGCCGCTGTTGATTAGCAGGGAGGCATTGAGATGTCGGAATGTGTGGATACCTAGAAACCGTTGGCCTGTCTCTTCGCAGAAACGCCGCAGCCAGTGATATGGTGTGTTGGGGTGAATCGGATCTCCCATATCGCCCACAAACAGGCGACCGGAGTTGTGCCACTGATCTCCCAACCGTAGCCGGTCTTGTGCCTGCTCTGCCCGGAGCTGCCGCAGTACGTTAAACACTGGAGCGGGGGAGCTTTAATGCCCGGTGGCTTTTTTCGGTCTTGGTATCATCGGTAAATGTTCCACGTCCTGCTAGGTATTGAGAAGTCCGCTGCACTTTGACCACGTGGGACTGAAAATCTATGTCCTGCCACTCAAGCCCTAACAGTTCTCCGCGCCGGAATCCGCCATAAATCGCCAAAACAAAGAAGGCCCTGTACTTAATAGGGCGTGGTCCAAACTTTCAAGAAATGTTTGTGCTTCCTCGACAGTATAGCAATCCCGTTCCGGGGCCTCTCCGGCAGGGATTACCACACGCTTGCATGGATTGGAGGAGATTATTTCAAACCGAAAGGCATAGTCCAGAACAGATGATACAAAGGAGAGATAGTGCTGGATAGACTTCGGGGGCAAGTTTTCCGCTTCCCTTTTGGATGGTAAATAGCTCTTTTGTGGCTTTCCCCAGAGTCGTGGAGATCTTCTCTGCTGTGGTTAGGGTTACTCCCTCCCTCGACACATAGACGATATAGTGGAGCGGGAAACGCCGCTGGTCTCTGCTAGGTCCTTTTGGGTTCTACCCTTCAATATGGCGGATAAATCGGCCTTTGGTTTTGCAAGGTCTCTTTTTGTGCTGATTCCATCCTCCCCAGGTTATCAATGAATCGCTGGATGTGGCGTGCGGTCAGTTTGTCTAGGCGAATATGTCCGATGGCCTGATAGGTCCGCTCCTCCAACTGGTGAAGCCGTGCCACAGTCCGGGGGCGTAGATTGGGCTCTGCGTATTCTTTGAACCACTGTTCCGCAAAGGCCTGAAACTTGATGTTTCCGTTGCCCACACCCTGGGCCGAACACTTTTCGTCAAACAAAACCGCTTGCCGATTCAGTTCCTTCTCAATCTGCTTCTCCGTCATGCCTGGCTTCGGTTTCCACGTCATGGAGCGCATCACCTGTCGGCCCGATGTGTCATAGCCACATGAGGACCGAATAAGGTAGCTTGTTCCCGTCTTGCCCTCTCGCTTCTTGATCGTGGCCACAGGTCATTCCTCCTTATTTGGCCCCGCAGGAGCCGCTGTCCCGCTCCATAGTCTCCGCTATGGCCCGGTTCACAAAGCCGTTGACGGACTCGCTGTGGGCCTCTGCGTGGGCTTTGATGATCTCTTTCTGTCCTTTCGGGACGGTTAGGTTTATGCGGTCATAATTCTCACTCATATACTTATTGACGGCTTTTTGCTGTGCCTTTGATACTGGCATGCTCTCACCTCCAGGGGTGTCTTGAAATAGGGACACCCTTTCCATTATGGCTCTATTATAGCACATTTGTCTATCTGTGTATATATACATATTGTATATATCTGCGTAGATATATTTGGCTACTGTGCGCATTGATATATCTGCACAGATATATTATAATAAGACCATAGCGAGAGGTCAAATGGTGCTGAAGCAATAGGCACCAGGCAAGAGCGGGCAATCGGCCAATGGAGCGCTGAATCGTAGACCAGCCCAACCCGCCGCCTCTGCAAGTACCTTGACAACCGAATACCGACACCGTATAATCTGAGCAAGGAGTGATGATGATGGTAGACAAAGAGCTGCTAGAGGCCATCGGCCAGATGATGGATGAAAAATTCGATCAGAAATTACAACCCATCATTGATCGGCTGGACAAGCTGGAGGAATCCAATGAGGAAGTCCGTGATGGAGTAAACGCCCTTCTGGAATGGGCGGAGGAGTGTGGGAATGTGATCAAGTTCCCGCTTCCAAAAGTAAAGTAAGTACACAAATCAGGCGGTGCCGGTGTTCGGTGCCGTCTTTTTTATTTTGCGAGGGTAAGTGTATGCCCTCGCTTTTTTCATCGTTCAATTTCAGGACGGCAAAAGGCGGGGTTTAGCCCCCACCCTCTTGCTCGTCTCGCTCCATCCGCTGATCTATCGCCGAGACTATATATTGATTCATGCTCTCGCCAGCGGTGGAGGCAGCGGCCTTTATATCGTCCTTCTTGCCTTTAGGCATCCTAATTCTAATTTCGTCCAGCTTTTCAAGGTATTTAATTGATGCTTTTTTTCTGTGCTTCACTGACTGACATATTGCTCACCTTCCGGGGGCGTCCTGAAATGAGACATACCCTCTTTATTGTGCCTCTATTATAGCATATCTGTCTATATGTGTCCATATAAAAAATGCAACAAATATATGGGAACATATTTAGCTGTTCTGTCAATAGATTTAGGGGTCTCAAAGTCTACAGTCTCCACCCTGTTGAAAAAAGCCAGAGCCCCGAAGGTACAAAGAGAATCCGCTTCTAGGACATGCCCATATAGCTCAAGCTGCTTTACCTGCCCCATGCGTGATTGCGTTGTTGAGGGAACGGAGATAAATGCTCTTGTCTCTTGGGAGGAGGTTGCTGTATGAGCACATCAGCAAAAACGCTTATTGCTGCCCCGGTTATCTACAATGAACTCAAAGACGCAGAGGAGAAAGCTATTGCGGTGCTTGGTCTTTTAGAAGATGTAATTCAACCTGCTTTTGGAGATTTGAGGTGTGATGGCCTGTTAGATCAGAAAGGGAAAAGCCGGGGAGATTGTGCAATCGACTGGGTAGAGAAAAACTTTAACGCCTTATACTCAGCCTGTTATGCGGCAAGAAGTTTAATCGAAGATGTGGCCGATACTCTCCAGATGCTTCCTGTACAGCAAGAGACGGAAATAGGAAAGGAGGCCGCACAGCATGACTAAAGAAGAGCGCCGCCAGAGGGCGGAGAGAGCCGCCTGGGCGGGAGAGGGAGGCGCAGATAGAAGCACTCCGCCAGATCAGGGACGACCCACAGGCCACGCCGGGGGAGCGACTGGAGGCGGTGAAGTTGCTGCTAGAGCTGGAATAAAGAGATGAAGGAGGGGGCTGCCCGCACGAGCGGCCCCCTTTTTTCTGTATAATGTTTCAGAGTTGGAGAAAGTTCCCTCACCGGTCCCTTAGCGAGATTCCCCAGGGGGTCCTTCGGCAAGTGGTTGGTGTTGATGAACAGCTTGAATTGCGGAACAAACTCAAAAAAGAATTTTCATTGAGAAAGCGGGCGTTGATGGTGTCCCGGCCCGTCAGGGTCTTAACCAGACTGGCAGATAGGACCATCTGTTTGCCCGGCTCAGAGATGTTGACCACACGGGCTCCCGCCAGCCGTGCGATATCCTCTGTGGGAGCGTTGCTGTTGGCCTTGTCCTTTTGAGTGATGGTCTCAGGCCGTGCCGCCCGGCCATATCCGCCTACAAGGGTCATATAGGTCTCCATAAGTGTCCCTTTGCCGTTGCGGGTGGTGGCTCCGTAGAGGGTAAAAGCACTCCTCCGAAGTGTCGCCGGTCAGGCCGTAGCCCATAGCCTTTTTGCAGATATGCGGCGGTATCGTGGTCCCCCCTGCATGATGTCGTTGATAAACCGCTCCCACAGCTCGCTTTTTGCCTCCGGATCATACTTCACGCTGGAGATCGTTGCCAGCAGATCAGATGGGGAGTGTGGTCTAAATTCCCGTGTGTTCAGGTCCAGGGTCCCATTTTTGCAGTTGAACAGATGGAGGTCTTGGTCAAACTCTGTCATGCTTACCGGGTGAACACTGGCCGCATCTTTCAAGATGGTCTCCCGGTTGGTGCGCCGCTGCCACTTCCCCCACATGGGCTTGATAGGCGACCCTCTGCTTTTCGTCCTGGATGGACAGCGCATAGACCGCCAGGGCGTCCGCAAGGTCCTTGCATAGCTCCATAGCCCTCAGATTGCCACTGTCCGGCTCCCACACCTTTCCGTTGTAGATCTGTCCCTCGAGATCGCCCCCGGTCGCGCTTTCCACGATCAGGCGGAGGGCTCTCTCGAGACGTTGATCCAGTCTCCCGACTGAGCATAGAGCACGTTTTCCCCCGTCCAGCATGGCGAGGAAAACGTCGCTATCAAGCCGGAGCTCGCCCCCGGGCGGAATGGTGACTTGCATAAGCACGACCTCCGCCGTCTGAGAGGTGGCGTCCATGATCGCCGTGAGAATATCCGCCGCCACAAAGGCGGTGCAAATATTTTCGAGGCGCTCCCGCTGGCGTTTAGGGCCTCGTAGGCCGCAGTATTGTCGGGATATGCTTCGATCCCTGCACCGCCGCCGCGAGGCTGTCAGCGGACGCCAGGGCGGCGCGGAGGTTCTTTATTGCCTCCACCTCCGCCGCGAGCCGTTCTGCCGCCGTAAACCGGGCGACAATGTTCGCCGACATTTTTCACCGCGGAGGAGAGGGCCTCGGTCGCGCTCATGGTGGAGACGACCGAGATCGTCCCCAGGTGTAGCCCTGGACGGCGTCGGCGTACCCGTTCGCGGACGTCTACGGGGATCGCCACGCCCGCGACGGAGTTCAAAGCCTCGGAGAACGTCTCCGCGATCTCGATTGTTTTTCGTCTCGAGATTGACGGAAAATTTCATGAGGCTATATCTCCTCTCAAACATCAGTTAATCCCCCCACCTCGATAGCGGCCTCGGCAATCGTCGGCATATATCCTTTCTTGATCTCCACCGACTCGACAAAGGGCCTTGATATACGGGGCTCGCCGGACGAGGAGGCCGGTGAGATGGCCGAATGTGTCCAGGTGCCCCACGCCGTAGAGGGACGGTTGAACGCGGTCGCGACGGAGTTCCGGGCGATAATCTGTCCGGAGGTCTGCTCCGCGGGGGGCGCCGAACGTGAGCGCGGCGCGGGCGTAGTTGTCGCCGGAGAGCTCGGAGCCGCCCCGCCTCCGGCGATCCGTTCCAGAGGGAGAAATAAGGCGCGATCCCCTGGATCGACTGGCCGCGGAGAATGTTCAAAACATAGTTTTCCACGCTCTCGAGGTTTCCGTGAGATGAAAGGACGTCTCCGGCAAAGGAAACACGGGAGGCTCGTCGGCGCCGATTACGAGGGGTTCTACGAGGCTCGCCGCGGCAAAGCATATTGCCGCCAGCGAGGGAGTCCAAAATACCGACGTGTGTAATGGTGCCCGCCGCGGTGACGGGTGTCAGGAAAGTAATGTCCTCGAGGTTTTGGACGCCGATACCGCCGTTTGTCTCTGGGGAGGAGAAATCAATCTCGATCCGCTTATATCGCATAGCTTACCTCCACCGCTCGCCCGTCCTCGCCGGGGTCGTTGAGTAGAAGCAAGGTAGACTTTCGCGGGGGGCCGCAAAGTGACGCCGCGGAGGGGACGTTCAGGACGCCGTTTTCAGGTAGTCGCAAGCATACATGATTAAACACTCCTTTTTATGGCTGTAATGGTTGCGTTTGAAATATCTGTTTTCCGACGTGTTGCGAACTTTGATCACGCAAAGGGGCCTCCGCCGCCGTCCCTGGTAGTCGATCACGTTCTCGCCGTTCTTGAGCGGCTCGGTGATCGTCTTTCCAAATGCAAAGGGCAGGTTATACGACCATGTGATCGTAAACTCGCCATATTTGAGGTGTTGAGACATGGGCGGCCCGCCCGACAATCTGGCGAGATAATACTTGTCCGGCTCGCGGTCGAAAATCAGTCGCCCGGAGCCTGAGAGCCAGTAGGCAATTTCTGGCACACCTCCGGGACGGTCTTTCCCTCCGGGCAGACGAACGAGCAAAGGACGCTCTCGGCCCGCTCGTTATAGACCGCTCCGACGTCGTCGTAATAGCCGGAGCGCCCGGGGATCGTGATTTTTCCCCTCCCGCTTGGGCGGGAGGAGTGTCAACTTTGATCCTGTGTGTAAATGCCGAATTTGCTACTATGGACGCCCTTAAAGGAAAATCCGCTCATAGGCTACCGCCTCCTCTCGATCTTTTTTCCCGCTCCGTCATGTAATAGAGCTCTTGGGCCACGCGCTCGACGTCCTGGTCGTCCCGGACTTCCATTTTCTCGATATGGAATTGATAGGTCGAGCCCCCGCCGCCCACTTTCTCGGTGGCCGCGGCGACGACTGCGGCGGTCTGCCTCTGCTGGGCGGCGACGGCGTCGGCCTCCGTGCCTTTCGGCTGCGCCCGCTCATAGGCCCGGATCGCGGATTTTTGCGAGGGACTCATACGTCCGCTCGAGTTGGCTCCGCATATCCTCGCCGCCCTCAATGGCGCCGAGGATCGTATTCCGACCGTCGTCGCGGAATACGCGGGACGAGAATGAATGTCCAGGGTAGATTTATAGGCGTTGTTTGCCGCCCGGGCGAGGATCGGTAGGTCGATACCAGGGGAGGCGCATACTTTCGGCGCCCTCGATATAGCCCTCAATAGTGGCGGCGCCCGCGGCCCCGGCCTCTACGGAGACGTCGAGCTCGTCCACGCAATCTTTCATGCGCTTCTCGATGTCGGCCATTTTCGGAGAAATCCGTCTCCATTTCGGCGACGGTATCTCCAAAAGGCATTTTACCCTCCTCGACCTTTGCGAGCTGTTCGTTTAGGGGCCGCGATCTCGTCCTCGCCGCCCTCGACAATGGCCGCGAGGATCTGAGCGGACTCCTCGGAGCCGTCCGCGAGCTTTTTACGAGGCCCTCGTCTACGCCGAGTTCCATAGCCTTTGAATGTTGGCGGCGTAGGTCTCCATATAGGAAACCTGGCCCTTGAGAGTCTCGATCAGGCTATCAATGGAGGTTTTGGCCGTGCCGTCGAGATCATTAAAGAGCGGGGAGTTGTCCCTCGATACTCTCGACCGCTTTCGCGTGGCTCTCCTCGTAGGCCGTTTGTAGAGCCTCCATTTCGGAGATCAGGCCGTTTACTGTGGAGGTCATTTCCTCGGTGGCCTGGGCGCTTTTTCTTGCCACGCGCCGAACTCCGCCGACTCCTCCTCGAGGGCGGCGATCTGCGCTTGATTGTCCTCGAGGGCCGTTGTGAGCTCGTCTATGTTGTTTTTTTGGAGCGTCCGGGTATTCCCGGGCCCGTTTCCTGGGCCTCCGCAGGCCGCTTGCGCTTCTTCGAGGCGGGAGGTTATCTCTGCTTGCTCGGTGTAAAGCTCCGAGAGGCGGGCGACCTGGGCCTCGTATTCCTCTTGATCCGCCGCGTGTTCGACCAGGGCGTCGAGGGCCTCGGTCGTCATGTTGATCGAGTCCGTGGCGGCGTCGTAGGCGAGGCCGAGGTTCGGAACGTCCTCGTTAAGCTGGGCCACCATTTCGGCGATTGCGGCCTTTTTGGGCGGCGGATTTCTCCTCTACCTCGAGGAGGGATTGCAGGGGAGTCCGCCGTCGCGGCGGTCGTGGCTTGTTCCTCGGCCATAGAGTCGGAGAGTTCCTCATAGGCCGACTTTGTTTCCTGGAGGGACTCGGTAAAGGCCCGCGTCTCCTCGTCTGCATTATCCAGGGTGAGGATAAAGGTTCCGATAGCGGCCACGAGGGCAGTTACCCCCGCCGCCACCAAAAAAGCCGGATTTGCCGCCATTACGGCGTTAAGTACGCCTTGCGCCACGGCGGCAATATTCGCGGCGTTGGCCGCGAGGGTTACCCCGCCGCGAGAGTGCCGATCCCGACCGTTGTCGCCGTGATCGCCTTGACGAGCCACGGGTTTTCATTGACGAAATCGGTCGCCCAGGTAAAGGCGTCCGCGCCCACGGAATACACTTTCTCGAGGGCCGGGTTCAGTTGGTCGCCGATGGCGATTTCCAGGTTTTTCCGAGGCCGTCGTCATTCGCTGTTGTGCAAATTCCGTTGTATCGGCCATTGTCTCGAAATTCCGCTCGACGGCGCCGGAGCTGTTTGCATTTTTACGAGGGTATCGTTAAATTTCTCCGATCCCTGGTTGAGGAGCGTTAGGGCGGCCTGTCCGGCTGTGGTAGAGAAACTCCACAAGTTCGAGAACGCGGTCGAGTTCCCGTCTACGCTGTCCGAGAGGATCGAGATAACGTCGCCCAGGCTCGCGCCGTCCGCCATGAGTTCGGCAAAGGATTTCCCGGTCTGCTCCTCGAGGATCGTCGCGACGGTGCCGCCCTCGGAGGCCAGCTCGTTAAACATGGCGCCGAGGTTCGTCGTCGCTATGGCCGTATTCGTGCCGCTTGCGGTGATAATCGCATAGGAGGCGGAGAGCTGGTCGAGGCTCACGTTATACGCCGCCGCGGTCGGGATCACACGGCCCATAGTGGCCGCGAGCTCGCCGACGCTGGTTTTACCGAGGTCTTGCGTCTTTACGAGCATGGAGGCGACCTTTTTCGGCGTCCGAGCCCGCGAGACCGTAGGCATTGAGGGCAGTCGTGACGACGTCAACGGCGGTCGCGGACTCCGTAAAGCCCGCGACGGATAGCTTTGTCGCGGTAGAGACAAAATCGACCACGTTCGCGGTGTCCACGCCCGCCGACAAGGCTTGATAGGTGGCCTCGGCGAGGAGCTCCACCGCGACGCCTGTCTCGCCGGAGAGGCTCACGAGCTGGGCTTTGATTGTGTCCATAGAGACGACGGAGGTATCGGCAAGGGGTGGAAACCTTGGCGAGGGCCGTCTCGAAACCCGCCGCGGCCTGAGAGCACTCCATGAGGGCGTCGCGATCTCTTTCACGCTCTTAGCGACGCCCGCCGCGGCCAGGGGCGGCGGCAAGCTGGGTTATTCCATCGCTTGGAGTCTTTGACCTTGTTCCCGAATTTGTCGATAGAGGTCGCGCACCCGTCCGTTGACTTCTTGGCCTCGTCGAGGTATTTATCATTTTCGCTTATGGCCTCGTTCGTCTCGTTGAGCTCGATCTCTTTGCCTTGTTTAACTGCTGTTGCCAGTTCTCGACGCCCCGCTCGGCGGCGGTCTGTCCGGCTTCGGCGTTCGCGAGCTCCTCTTTCCACTTTTCGAGCTCGGCGGTGAGGGCCGCTTGCTCCTGAGGTGTCCCCGGTCGAGTCTTTCAGCTCCGCGAGGGCTTGCTCATACTTCGAGACGTTGGCCTCCGCCGCCGCGCGGTCGGCGTAGGCTGTTGTGCCTTTTGGCAGTTCTCGAGGGCCTTTTCCAGCTCGGCGACCTTTTCGCCTGGGCGTCGCCCGCATAGCAGAGAGGGCCTCACCTTTCGCCGTGAGGGCCTCCATGCTGTTCGCGTTGTTCTTATATTCGCTCTGCACCAGGGCGAGGGACGACTTGAGCGTCTTTAACTCTGGAGTTGCAAGAGGCTATTTTCTGTTTATACTCGGCCTCGCCCTCAACGGCGAGTTTGGTCGAAATCGTTCTTACTGCCATACGGCGAGGCTCCTTTCGTGTATGGGAATACTCAATAATTTACTTGCTATTCCCATAAAGGCGGGTTATACTTGCCCTATGAAATGCAAATATTTTCGCTTTATGTTGGAGGTGTTCAGTATGAAACTTTCTTTTTTTGGCGCTTGTGCTTGCTATGTGCTTATGCCTCGGGCGTGTTCCAGCGGCGAGGCGCCCTCCGTGCCGGAGGAGCCGACGACCGCCGTCCCGGAATATTCGTTCATAAACTCCGACCGATACGTCCAAAACGGGACGACCGGGATCGGGTATCGCGTGGCAATCGGCGACGGCGCGACCGAGGAGGAAATGAGGGCCGTTTTCGGGAACTCTGTTCCGCCGACTCCTACGATCTGCACACGGTATGGTTTTACGGCCTCCCGAGCGACGTCGAGGACGTCGGCTCGTTTTTCCGTGGGTATGCTCGAGGAGAAAAATCTCGCGGCGCGAGCCCGTCTTTACGCCCTGCACCTATGACGCCGATACAATAGCGGCTTTGAGGGAGAGAGGAGGAGACCGAACAATCCGACGAGGCCCGGAGTATTCCGCGCCCGAGCATACAACAAGAGGCCCTCGTCGAGGAAAACCGTTTCTATCCCGTAGACGGCGCGATTTTTCACCACCGCCGCCGACGCAGAACAACCTCGCCGATACTCCCGTTTTGGGTTCGCGGAGAGATCGTCTCCCGCTCCGACGTCGGAGGTTATGATACGATCAGCTCTCCACGGAGTACGGAGCCCTCTATATTTCCGCCGTCTCGGTCAATATTCCCGAGATTGACGAGGGGCGGAGATAACCGTCTATTTCGTCTATTCCGGCTTTTCTGACGCCCTGGGCAGGCCCTGCGGTGTGTGCATCACGAATAAAACTCCCGAGGAGGGCCGTTGCTGTCACGCGGCGGCCCCTTTTAATCGTCCTGAGTGGCCTTTTTGCCGCGGGCCCGGAGCCATAAGCTCCACATATGAAAAAATTCCCCGGAGGCATGAGGAGCGCTGCTCTTTCCGGGAGACGCCACATAACGCCGCGATCCGCCCATAGTGGGCGTGTCACGTCGTTTTTTGCGCGTTCAGCTGGCGAGGCCGAGGTCGATCTCGTCGTTTTCTTCGACGACCTCCCGGCCATAGCCGAGCTCCGCGCGGCGGGGATCGCGAGCTTGAGGGCCGCGATCTCGCTCGGGGTAATAGTGGCCCGGATCGATCGGGCCGCCTCAATGATCGGCCCTTGTCATATTCCAGGTGTCGGCGGGCGAGCTCGCCTTGCTCGGCAAAATGGCCGCGGCCTCAACAAGCTACGGGGAGGCCGTCCCGCGTGTTTTTGCCAATGGCCCCGAGGAGTTCCGCCGCGGTGCCGAATTTTTCTTGCAGTTGAAACATGGCCTCCCGGTATAGGCGAGGTATTGCGTTCTCCCGGCGAGGGTGATTTTACGGCTTTCATGGTATGCCCTCCAAAGTGTGAAAATAGGGGAGGCGAGGAAATCCCCCGCCCCCCTGCGTCAGCTTTAGCCGCCCGGTGTGACGGCACTTGAGCTGTTCCTTTACCCAGGCTTTCGCCGCGGCCTCGGTGGTGAGCTCCTCCGTAATTCTCCAATCGTCGGAGTTGCAACGGAAACCGTAGTTGTCGTGGCTCCTCGACGGTACATCTGTAGATCTCCGCCGCGACGTCGTCCGTCATGTCGGTCTCCATAGCCACCGAGCCGACGAGAATCCCGTCCACGCTCTCGGCGAGCTCGCTGTCGTCGGCGCAGAGCTTGCCGGGCGCGTTTACGGTGATCAGCCTGACGAGGCGGCCATTGACCGGGCCCTCAGGTGGGGGAGGCGTCGTCCGGCTCTGTCTTTGATCTTGGAGAAATGCGATACTTAGCTCCGAAACTTGCCATAGTAAACCTCCTATTGAGAATTAAAGTTTTTTGCCGTCCAGGTAGGCGTGATAGACTTTTCTCGCCCGCCGCAACGGCTTCTTGTTCTTTCCGCTCGTTCGCGGTTTTGAGGGCGGGCGGCTCCGGTTGGCCTCTTTGCCGAACTCATTCACAAAGGCGACTCCGCGTTACGGGTGCCGCGCTTATTGTGACTTCTGCGGGCAACGGTGATCGACCGGTCGAGCCCCGTCCGCTTGACCTTTGCCCTTTTGATCGAGGCGGCGGTCGTGCCCGTATAATACGGCCTTCCATTACCCGACGCCCGACCGCTGGGCGGTTCGATTACGTCGGCCTCTGCGCTGGAGTGATCCGTTACGGAGTCCGGGAGGCGGCCAGTTGTCGAGAGATCGCCGATCAGGTCGTCGAGGCCGGAAACGGACATGGTTCCCATTATTCGCCCCACTCCCCGGGCGAGCTGGACACTGAAAACGTGGTGTTGACCTCTTGTCCGAGAGGCTGGTATAGCTCGCCAATAGCACCTGCCGCGGCCAGGGCTTTTTAATGGCCCGCCGCTTCTCGATAGTGTCCGCCTGTTGGGGCGAATAGAACGGAGACGAGAAAAAGCCTCATGCCCGGCTCGTCGTCGCCGAAATCGGTCGGGGTGGATAGCGTACCCGAACGATATAGGTCGGCTCGGTGCCCTCGTAGGTGTCACCCCGGATGGGCGCCACGGGCTCGAGAGCGGCTTTCAGTAGGCTATTGACTGTCATACCGCCGCCGCCCCTCTCCGGTTAGTCCTGCGCCCTTGGCGGCTTCTGGGCCTCTTTGCACCTGCTCGATAACTCGCCCGCTCGGGTGTACGTCCTACGACCTCATAGGGTTTCCGCCGTATTCGATCCGGGTCTCACCTCATAGTCCGAGCCTCGCACCTCGAGGACGAGGGCGATTTTGTTCCGGCCCGTTTGGCGGCGTAGAACTCGGATCGGGCCGCGGATTTCTTTGTTGACGAAAACCTCCTGCCGCGCTTCGGTCTCGACCTTGTGCCGTTTTCGTTGACCGTTTTTTCTTATCGCCGACGAGGGTCGCACATCTCGCCAATACACGAGAGCTACACCTCCTCCGTGGGTTCGATATACTCCGAGGCCATAGAGAGCGCGATCTTTGACTCCTGAACGAGGCGCGGTATTTATCCGCGTCGTCGCTGTCGAGGCCAAACTCCGCCTTGACATAGGTCGAGATCGCTTGTTTTACGAGCGGATCGGTCTCGTCCGCCGCTCCGGCTGGAGGACACCGCCGCGCACGATCGGCGCGGGCGGCGAGGATCAGGTCTTTAATCTCCCCTGTCCAACTTATCGACGGACGAGCGCACCTGATGAATATCGGAGAGGTACTCCAGTGGAGACCTCCTGCCGCGGCGATTGTGTTCGCTTGCTCGCCCATGGCGCTCCTCTCTAACTCGAGATCGTGTAATACCCGCCGTCAGGACGTCCGGAGGCGGCGCCCGTCCGCGTAGGCTTTTTGCCTTGATCGTCACGGCCTCCGTAATGGCGTGATCCTTGTTCTCGTAGAGGGGTGGACGACTGCGTCGGGTTGGACGGTCCAGCGTGTACTAAATCCTCGCTCCATCGGTCGCAGAGGAGAGTCTCTACCTCCGCACCGCTGAGCGACCGGGCCTGCGGCAGTTCGCCGCGGGCTGTCTCCAGTCTTGGCCGATGGAATCCGCCGCTACGCGGATAAAGCCGTTTTCGGTGACGACGTTAATACGCGATCATGGCCTCGCCCATGACAGCGAGGAGGTCTCGGCGAATCTGTAATCGCGGGAGACTTCCACGGAGTAGGGCCGAACAAATCGAGCTGGTAGGCGCAGGGGCTTGCCGTGTGCGCGTGCAGTAGGACGCCGCGGCGCGCCGGAGGCAGACAGCGCGGGAAGATCGTCCACACTGCAGGACTTCACGGCGAGGCCGCCGTCCTTGATGGTGCCTCGTGGTGGTGCTTTCCTCGGAGAACTCGATCTCATAGACCGCCTTTTTCTCGTTGGTGCCGGCGGACGTCGTGCCGAACGCGACTGTGGTCGGTCTTGTTCAGCAAGAGGACGCCGCCGCCCCCGACGTTCTTCGCGCCGCCGTAGTTGAGAGCGATCTTGCGGAGCGTGTGGTCCGTCAATGGAGGAAATCTCGAGGTCGGTCTCCTTGGCGCTGATGGCTGCATGGCCTTGAGAATCACCCGTAGGCCCGGGGATCGTGGCGGCAGGGCTGCCCGTGACGATCAGGGTTCCCGTCTGGCGCGGAGTTCAGAGCGATCGCGGAAACGCGATCCTGATAGTTGAGCGGAGTCGTGCGCTGATATTGCGGGAGACATGGAGAGGGTCGTTACCAGGGTCGGCACGATCTTAGCGATCTTGGAGGTTCGGAGTGCTTTCGGGGTGGCGGAGCCGTCGTCTTTCTTGGTGGCCGCGGTCTGACCGCCGCTCACCTCGTAGGCATGGAGTCCTCGCCCATGCCGTCAGCGGGGACGACGCGCACTATCGACGATCCCGGAAACGACGTTCTGACGGGGTTAATGCCGAGACGCGGGACGGTTGGGCGATATTGCCCCCGGACAGCGTCAGGGAACGGTGAGAGCCTCGGTCGTGATCTCCATCGGTGCTCAGTCGCGAAAACGCTGGGCGCGAGCCTCGACCTCGCCGACGCCGATACTTCTGCAAGTCGGCCATGCGGGCCCGCGCGGGAGTTCACGCCATAAGGCAGGCCACCGCCCGCCGCTTCGCCGTAAGCGCCGCCGCGGCCAGTAATGGGACTGACGAGGCCAGGGGTGAGATCGCCCTCGTCTACGTCTTTTCAAACATGGTTCTTTTTCTCCTGGGTCATTCGTCAGTATGTGAGTAGGTACGAGTGCGAGCTAAAAGCCTCCGCACTTTCGCGGCTTGCTCCAAAACCTAACCTCTTTCGAGTGCTCCACCTCGAAAAAAGATCGTGATGCGGAGAGGACGTCCTCATACGCGGGAATATCCACCGCGGAGACGTCGTACAGCTTGCGGATTTTTAGTAATCGTCGGGTGTGCGTGACGTTGTCATACTTGGACTCGCGCACGGAGAACGAAAACCTTTCATTTTTGTCGATATAGCCGCCGTCGATCTCCTCGTAGAGATCACGGCCCGCGGCGGTACCGGGAGAGATCGGCCTCCATATCGACGCCGCGGTCGGTGATATTGAGGCTCAGAGTCTTATTACGGAGGCGGGCGACCACCTTTTCCGCCGTGGTTATAATTCATAATCACGTCGGACATATCGCACCCGTCAAAGGCGTGGCGGTCGATCACCTCGTAATATTTGACTCCGTCATACTCGTAAAGGCACGTCGGGGAGTCGAACACTACCGTACCACGGACGCGATATGTCGTTTTCCCCTCGCGTGGAATAAGAGAAATCTTGCAAAGGCTCTATATTCTCGGCCTTTCTTGATAGGCATTTACCTGCCCCTCCTTTCCTGTTTTTCGGCTCTGTCGGCTCAGTCTTTCGGCGGATCAGCGGGCGGAGGGTCGGTCTCCGTCGTCTGGCCCGTGCTCCCGGAGCTGGTATTTGTCGATAATATCGGCGTTTACCATGTTCAACGTCTGCACCCTGCGGGCGCCTCCTCGCCGCCGATGGGCGGGAAACCAAAAATATTCGAGAACTTGATCCAGGGAGACGGCGCCGATATTTGTTGTCAAGAACTGAGTTGCCGAGACGCGCTTGTCGAGGGTCTCAAACTGAATACGATCCAGCTCGCAAACAATCTCATTTCGAAACCTGCTCCTGCCCGTAAAAGAGGGCATTTGTGAGGCCTTGGGCCGATTGCATATAAACGGGGCGACTGGCCGCGACAAAAGGCGTCATTTTCGGCGTCGGCCTTGTTTTGAACGATGTCCTCATTCACGCCGAAATAGTTTAAATCTCCCGCCGCACAAACTCGAGTTGTCCGACCGAGGGGCGTTTCCCTTTGGTGATGGGCGTATATTCGTACTTGTTATCAATGACGATCACGCCTGCGCCGTTCGTCTCCATGCGGGAGGTTATCTCGAATGAAGTCGTCGCGGCGGCTGTTCAAATCCTCCTGTTTGGTGACGCTGTTCGCCTTTGAGTATGCTGCGGATCACGGAGACGAGCTTTGCAAACTTGCTCATACTCTTGTTGAACGAGTCCGCGGTCTCGAGGGTGGGCGTCAACGGCGTGTTGTTGTCGCCGAAAATATCGTTATCGAGATAGTGACGGCGGAGGTGGATAACCTGCTCAGCCATGGGACGGTATAGACCAGGCCGTGGCAAAGGTGAGGCAGGCGTACATTTGGCCCATGTAACTCGGCGAGATCGACGCGGAGGCGTTGATCGGGTAAAGGGGTAGACTTTCCGCCGCCGAATACAGGCAAATAAAGGCGTTGTTGTAGACCGCAAATTGAGCGGCCAAATTGGTAATAAAAGGCAGAAACCCTCATATATGCGGGTTGGGCTTGCTTTGCAAAAAAGACGGTTGATATAGTCGGACATATCCTCGCGGCGCCCGCCTGCCCCGCCGAATGTGCCTCGGCTGGATTTTGGCCGCGTTTCGCGCCCAGGGCGTCCACCGCGGCGCGGACGGTCGCAATATCCCAGGCCCGCCCGGAGAACGGCGTAAAGCTCGAGTCGAAAGAGGAGAGGAGCCGAAACGCCGGGAGGTTTGACCTCCGTCGCCCGTGGGCGTTTCCCGAAAATGCTTTGAAATAGGCCTCGAATGTTCATTTTTTCACCCCACGTTATACATGAAATCTTCGTAATACTTGACGTAGATCGTCCATGCGTTGAGGAGCGAGACCATACCGTCGATCCTGCGCTTTTCGGTGATCTTTACGGGCTGAATATTGCTGAGGCCCGATTTTTTGACGCCCGTATTCGTCAAGCACCATACGAGCATAGGGGTTTCCGTTGTAATTGACCTGTTTCCCCTCGAGAGCGGCGCCCATTTCCCGCATGGGCTGACTCCATGTATAGGGGCCCTGGGCGACGGCCTCCATGTCGAAACCGTTCGATTTCATTTCGTCTACCCAATAACCCGCGGGAGGCCGGTCGCAGCCGACTTTTTATACAGTCGATTTTGTACTCGTCCCGCATTTGGCAAAACCAGGCCGTGACGTCGGAATAATTGACGCGGTTTCCCCGGCAGATGGTGAGGAGGCCGCGGTCGGCCCATTTTCGATATGGGGCCTCGTTGGTGTTCTTCTCCTCGAGGTGTGCGACGCGCGCTTTCCGGGAGGAAATATTGTTGCAGAACATGGACGATCAGGTCTCCCGGCTTGCGTATGAGGAGCGTCGCCGCGGTGAGGTCGGTCGTGGCCGAGGTCACATCCGCCGAGGGCGTAGGTGTTATAGACGTCCTGGAACTCAAAACGGAGTCGCTCTTGATGGCGTCGAAAGAAGCCAAACCGCCGCCGACACTTCCGGATATTGAAATCCTTGCAGAGGACGCCGGGGGATCATCAGGGCTGTTCTTTGCCCGCTGGACAAAGTCGGCGAGGTCTTATACTGCTTTATCGTGCCGAGGGCCAGGTTTGCCTTTGCCATTTGGTCAGGTCTGTCCACTCCTCGCTTGGGCGTCAGCTCGTGAGGATCGGGGAGAAAAGTCGGCTCCTTCATTTTTCGCCGTCTGCAATTCTGCAAGCGATCTCGTAGAGGCTATCGAAAACGCTCTCTCGCGGACGGTGCCCGCAGTGGTAATCATCACAACGAGCGATTTGACGACGCGAGGAGGTGGACTGTTTCATAACCTCATAGAGGCCGCGATCCTTTATCGCGTGGAGCTCGTCAATGATTACGGCGTGAGTTCAGGCCGTCAGGGTGTTAGAGTCCAGGCGGGGGCCTCAAAGGTCGAGCCGTGGCCGGAAAAATAGAAATCATTCCGCCGCTTTTTCAGGACGGCCCGGAGCTCCGGCGACTGCTTCACCATGTTTATAGCTTCGGTAAGGACTTTTTCGCCTGAATGCTCGTTTGGTGGCGACAGGTAGATTCCGCCGCGCCCTCACATAATCCGCGATCAGCATATAGAGCGCAATCGCGGCGAGGTAATCGATTTGCCGTTTTACGGCCCACAAGAAACATTGTCTCGCGGTATCTGCGAGCCGTTTCCGCCGAGGAAACGAAAGGGAGCGATATAGGCCTTTTTAGGAAAAGCTCGAGTTTGAGAGGGGCGCCGATCACGCCTTGAGACTGCTTGCGAGCTGCTCCGCGAATAGGATCGGGCGCCTCGCCACGACGTCCTCGTCGAGTAGTACGGAGGCTGATCGCCTGAGATTTTGAGGCCGGGCTCGCGGCAACTGCTGGGCGCCCTGCTTAAATCTTCGATCAGGTCGCCCGCGTTGATCTCCCCGACGAGGCGCTCGAGAGTGACGGTCGTAACGAAATTGATAGATCAGGCCGTCCGCAAATTCGTTTTCTTTCGGCGGGTAGATCACGGAAAAGATGCTGAATTTTCTTTCTTTTACCTCGATTTTGTCGGAGATAGAGAGGCTTTCATAGGGATTTTGATTTTGCCATTAGATGTGTAACCTCCTTGTGCTATACCCCCTTATGTATGCGCCCTGGGGGGTTCTAAACGAGGGTGAAAGCGGTTCGGAATGGCTATCCCCTGGGTGTCGAGGTGGGGAGGGCCTGAGGCCGGAACTCCGCTGCGGATCGTTTTCATTTCCGCCGCTTCGCTTTTTGTTCACATTTCGCGGCGCTTGTGGATAACCCGGGAGGCGTGGGGGTATGAGAGGTGTACTTCCTGTGTCTATGATCTGCACGGGCTGCCGTCGCTTGTTCTTGTGTTTAGATAAAGCTCACGCTCGACAAGGTTTCCCTCCTCGTCGAACACCATGAGGCCGCGATCTGTGGGTAGGTCGGTGCGGGCGAGGGCGTGGCAATCTCGGCAAAGTAACTCGAGATTATTCTCGCCGAGCGCGATCTCCGGCGTGCGTTGATGTTCTCCGGGCGTCAAGTGCTCGTGGTAACATCTCGGGGCGCCCACATCTTCACGCATAGCTATGATC
>VOFC01004519.1_pt1 | contig 40729 bp, 69 predicted proteins | sample 5384161 | NCBI WGS metagenome assembly VOFC01 (sample SAMN12384722, study PRJNA508395) | human gut metagenome | isolation source: healthy gut B | host: Homo sapiens
TTGTTGTGGCGCTTTCTTCATTCCAGGCATTAACGCTTTGAGGCTGCCTGGTCTGAAGACCCACAATCTGTTCCAAGTCCTTGTCGGCTTCGCTGATGTAAAGCCGGGGCCGTAAGCGGTCAGGCCGAAACGACGTGTGTCCCCATTACCAGCACCCGCCCTTCGCTCGCTCCCTTTTTGCAGTTTCTGAGAATGCCCCAGAGTTTATCCTGTCGCCTGCGCGAAGCCGGCGAGGAAGCTCTCGTCTCCGCGTAAGGCGTTGTCGCGCCAGAATTCCCACTTGCCTCCGCAACCTCCTTTACGGATGGTCGGTCGATATGTCTCGAACACGGATATTGGAGATAATGCCGATCGTCAGGACAACTGACGATTCGGCCAAGAAAAAGCCGCGCGATTTGACTCCCGCCATCATACCGTGGATAATCTTAAACACAACTTTTTACGCTGGCAGATCCGCCTTTCACGTGGCTTCGGCTCTTCACAAATTAACATTTTTTAACGGAATCTAGACGTTTGTTTCCACGCTTTGACGTTAAAAGCGTTCATACCTCCGATACAATCACCGCGCTTCACGCCCCTTGACATTTAGAATCTCCAAAAGCGTTTCATAAATATGCTCCTTTCTGGTTCACACGAAAAACGCTTCTGCTGACAAGACGCCTGAATCGCTTCGGCGCGCCTGCCTGCCTTTTGAGCGGTTTGATTATAACACAGTCCCTGCTCTGGAAGCTTGAAATTCATTCCCAACGAATGCCAAACAAGCCTGTGTGCAGTTCAGCTTTTTCCAACAAGGGGAACGGATTTTTATCCGCACAGCCGTCAGCAGTTCGCTTTGTGTTTAAAATCCTTTATTTTCGAATGAAGAAGCATCCGAAAAATTAGTTAGAACGTACTAATTATATAGAGTTTACACGATGTCCATCCGTCTGTCAATCCCCTTTTTCGTTTTTTTTCATTTCATATAAAACGCAGGAATATGAATCTTGCGTTCATTTTCCTGCATTTTGGGTGATATATCCGCTTCCGATACGGTTTATTCCTGTTTCGTTGCTCTTCCATTTTTTCGGGGGTGTTTCCCATCCACTGATACGCCGCCAGACAGATGACCACCGATTAGCGCTGATCCAATGGCGCGGTAAAGCCCATTGGGGTCAGGCTGGTTTTATCCAATGCGGAAGCCAGATAGGTAAGCGGCAGGCGCGCGCAAACGAGCGAGACGATGTTATGCAAAAACGAAATGCCTGGCCAGACCATGGCCGCGCAAAAGAAGCCGCTGAAGCTGAAATGAATGCCCGCGAACAGGCAGTCCCACGCATAACCGCGCAGATATTCCCCTGCCGAGCCGGATGACCTCCGCCTCTGGCGAAAGCGACACCGCGCCGTCCGCCGCAAACTGCATCGTTACGCCGATAGCCAGGCTGAACCAACCGCCATCGCCACCGCATAAAGCAGAATCTGCCGCACACGCCCATGCTCCCCCGCGCCGATATCCAGCGCCGCCAGCGCCGAAACCGTGGATAATACAGTGTGGAGGGCACGAGGAACAGAATGCCAAATGATCTTTCGACGATGCCGACCGCCGCCGAATCATTCAGCTCCGGCGCATGTTGGCGATGATCGTAATCGCAATCGTATCGAATCAGCCCGTCTTGCAGCGCAACGCGCGCTGACTTTGCGGCCATCGTCTGCCGCTTCGGCTTGAAATCGGCAGGCGCGAGGCCGGGAATCATCTTCCTTTTTTGATAATTGGCCCACAGCGCCGCCGCAACGGACAGCGCCTGTGATAGCGTTGTGCCCAACGCGCGCCAACCGGGGCCGAGTTTCAACGCGCCCATGAAGAGGACATCCAGCGCAGTATTCGCCGCACAGGCAATCGCCACGAAGACCATCGGGCTTTTTGCTGTCGCCCATGCCGCGGAAAATCGAGCTGATGATGTTATACGCCGTGATACACGGAATGCCGATGAAGCAGACCGTCAGATAGCGCGTGCTGCCGACCGCCTCTTCCGGCGTGGAAAGCAGCTCCAAAATCACCATTCACGCCGAGCAGCAGCAGGCACGTCGCCGCGACGGAAAAAAGGGGCCCATAAACAGCGTCGCCGTAAGTTGCCGACGGATTCGCGCGCCATCTGTCGGTCCTCGCGCCGACAGCGGCCAATGCGCACCGTCGCGCCTATCGCCAGGCCGACGATCATCACCGTCAGCATGTGCATCACCTTGACTGCCGATGGAAAAACCGCCGTCGTGCCTGCCATACGCCGTCAAACCACCTGATGATGAACAGGTCAGCCAGGCCGTAGAGCGTCTCGGCAAAGTTGTTGAAAGCAGATACGGCAGGAGAAAACGAGGATATTTTTCATCACGCCGCCAGTGATCATGTTTTGTTTCATGACTCGCCCCTTTGTTTCTTTCCATCGTAAACCCTGCTCGTTGTAGAGTCAAGCACAAAACTTAGGCACACGATATGCCCGATAGAAATTGAAAACGCCTCCCTCTTATTAGAGGGAGGTTTGAATCGTTACCCGCCTGTGGCGAATTCAGACAATGGAAAACCCCTTGAAGGTTGGCACGACGAAGTCGACAGGAAGGAGTTCTCAAACCAGGCTGTTCACAAAATGCTCGATGCGGTCAACGCCCTTGTCGATCTGCTCCATCGAGGTCGCGTAGGAGATGCGGCAGTACCCTTCCGCGCAGAAGGCGGTGCCGGGGGTCAGCGCCACGTTGGCGTTTTTTTTCAAGCAGCATGTCGGCAAAATCCATCGAGCCGGCGATCTTTCGATCGCCCAGATGCTTGCCAATCAGTGCGCTCATGTCGACCATCACATAGAACGCGCCCTTTCGGCATCACGCATTTCAGCCCGTCAATCGCGTTCAGCCGCGACGATATGGCGGCGGCGCTCGTCGTAAGGCTTTGTGCATGCGCTCGATTTCCTTCGCGCCTTCAGGGGAGCGGAGCCTTCTTCGGCGGCATACTGCGCAATCGAGTTGCTTGCTGCGCTGGCGACCTGGCTTTGCAGGCTGCTCATGGCGCGGATCACCTCAATCGGCCCTCGCGGTGTAGCCGATGCGCCAGCCCGTCATCGCGTAGGATTTGGAGACGCCGTTGATCACGATGGTCTGCCGGAAGATATCCTCGTCCAGCGACGCGATGGAGACGTGCTCCTCGCCGTCGTAAATCAGCTTTCATAGATTTCGTCGGAGACGACGTAGAAGCCCTTCTCCACCGCCAGCTTCGCGATGCCCGCCAACTGCTCGCGGTTCCAGATGCAGCCGTTCGGATTGTTCGGCGAGTTGAGAATCAGCGCCTTGTGCGCTCGGTGACGTAGGGCGCGAGATCCTCCGCCTCGGTGACGAAGCCCTTCTTCACGTCGCCCTGCACCAGCACCGGCACGCCGCCGACGATGCGCACGATTTCCGGATAGGAAACCCAGCACGGCGTCGGGAATGACCTCGTGTCCGGGGTTCACAATCGCGGCCAGCGCGCGTAGATAGAGAATTTCGCGCCGTTGGAGACGATCACCTGCGAGGGCGAATACTCCAGTCCGTTGTCCCAGCGCAGCTTTTCGCAGATTGCGCGGCGCAGGCCGAGCGTGCCGGCCGCCGGCGTATACTTGGTCAGCCCCATATCCAGCGCCTCGTGCGCGGCGGTGCGGATATACTGCGGGGTGACGAAATCCGGCTCACCGACGCTGAAGGACACCACGTCGCGCCCGCTCCGGCGCATTTCCTTCGCCTTTTGCGTCGATCGCCAGCGTGGGAGACGGCGCAATCGACGCGCACATACGAGAAAGCTCCAGGACAAACAAACGCCCCCTTAACCCGGTCAGCCGACTTCATTGCCGCCCGAAATGAATTTCAAGAACATTATACATCCATTTTACCATTTTTGCAATCGCCATTTTTGCCTTTATTTGGCCATTGTTCTTCGTCCACTTTGCACATTTCAATTTTCATTCCTGCAAAATTTGCCTATGAGCGTCGTCCCCGCTTTTTTTTTCATTATGCGCCGCGCCGCTTTTTGTTAAAAACGGTAAATGAGCAAATCGAGATTTGCATGAATTCCGATAACGGGCGCGCAATGCCGTTATGCCGAAAAAAACAACCGCGCGTGCATTGTTGAGCGTTACCCGTGAAAAGGCGCGCATTGCTTTTGTTTTTTGTTTCAAATTTAAGTCAATTTTGTTAAAAACGCCGCCATAATCTTTTTTTGATGTATGATGGTGTTGGTTGGGTATCTTTTTGAAACATTTTTTGGAGGTGTTATCTTTGCATCGCATGTACAAATGGTTCCTCGCGGCTGCCGCCGTCTGCCTGATGGGCACGAGCGCTGTCGCCGCTGCGGAGATTCCTACTACCTCGAGCTCGCCCACCAAGGGAATCACTTCTTCACGAAAGATCTCCGTCAATGTGCCGGATGAAAACCCGGTCGTCGACGGCATAAATCCGCTTGACCGGCGAGAGCTGGTACGGCAACTATTACCCGATCCTCGTCAACGCATCGACGCGCACCCGGAAGCCTGCCGCACTGGGGGCGTCGCTTCCGCCGATATTTCCTATGAAATGCCGGTTCAGGGCGACAGTTCCACCCGTTCCGCCATGCTCTTCATGGGCACGATCCCGTCCTACGCGGGTCCTGTCCGTTCCGCGCGTGTGCCGATGGGCAGCCTGCGCGAAATTTGGGATAGCGCGTGGGTGTTCTACGGCTGGCAGAACTGGGCGAAGGGCCCCAACCTCGTCGTTGACGTGGACGACTGGGCGCTCTCCGTCCATTCCGACGCGCGCCAGAAGGGCCGCTGGGTGTTCCCGTTCGTCGAGGGCACCGAGCGCAATTACAGCGATCTGTTCCGCCGCGAGAACGACGGCGAGCACGTCGCGCCGCACAACGTTCAGATCAACATGAACGCCGTCGCCTCCCTGTTCACCAGCGAATCGACCAAGCACCCGTTCAAGTTCACCGAGACCGGCCTTGACCGCGGCGTGGACGTTTCCGCCATCACCATCAACTACCAAGACCACGACCCCGGCCTACGTCTCTTCCTACGAATACAACGAGATGACCGGCCTGTACGAGCGTCGCAACGGCGCGCCGTACTACGACGCGCTCACCGGCGCGCAGACGGAATACGCCAACGTGATCGTGCTCCGCACCGATGTTAGCTGGTTCAACAACGCCCCGCTGGCGTCCGGTGATTCAGCTCGTCGGCCAGGGCGTGGCCGAAATCTTCCAGAATGGTAACAAGTACATCCGCGGCACGTGGGCGCGCACCCATGACGGCAAGACCGGCGACGACGCGAAGTCCCTCCCCGCCCGCATGATCTTCTTCGACGAGAACGGCGAGGAGCTCGAAATGAAGGTCGGCAAGACCTTCATCCAGATCGTCAACAACGATCAGGCCGTCATCGTGAACGCGGGCGAGCAGATCGAAGGCGCGACCGCGCAGGGGCCACTCCGGCCCCGACCGCGACCCCGGAAGCCGACCTCGCACCCCGAAAGCCGACCCGCACCCCGAAGGCCAAGCGCGCCAACGCGACGCCGGCGCCTGTCGAGGGCGAGGACAACGCGACGAGGATGTTTCCTTCGGCGGCTAATTGAACAAACCCATCAGGAAGGCGAATCGACTTGCGGTTCGCCTTCTTTTTCGCAGAAAAATGGAGCTACAAAAAAACGAAGCCGTCAAGCTGGGACCGAACATTTCAAGAAGCAAATATTTGGTGTTTTGGATATGGGGCTTTTGCCCCATCGCCCCACCAAAGGAGCTTTCCGGTCGCCCCTTTTGGAAAACCTTCGGGCGCAAATACTTGATTTTTCCCTGAAATATCGGTTCTGTTAGCTTGACAGCCCATTTTCGTTTATGCTTGTGTGCGGGGAATCTCTCAATCTTCGACGGGATGATCGGCGCGGTACTTCGTCAGCAGCTTCTCGATGCGGTTCCACGGGTTGAGCAGGTAGCTCAGGGTGATCGTGGTTGAGCGTCGCGATGACGAACGCCATATTCACGCCGTCAATCAGACCTTCGTCGTAGCTCTTCTGGTACAGCTCCAAACCGTTGGTGAACAGCGGGAAGGTAACGGCAGAGAAGATGCGGTTCGCGCCGAGCTCCTTCAAGCGGTGTGCGACCTCAATCATGGATTCGCCGGAGGACAGAATATCGTCCGCAACGAACACGTCCTTGCCGTTGACTTCCTTGCCCATGTATTCGTGGGCGACAATGGGGTTGCGGCCGTTGACGATGCGGGTGTAATCGCGGCGCTTGTAGAACTGGAGCTTCTGGTCGGAGGTCGCGTCCACCTGCCAGTTCATCAGGATACTCGTTGACCCTGCGGCCCATTTCCTCGCAGCCGTTCATGGCGATGACGCCCAGCGGCGCGACAGGCCGCATCGGGAATTTCTTGGGGACGACTCCGATGTTCTCGTTCGTAGCTTTGAATACCCCTTCATAATGTCGATGAGATTCTCCCGTTTGACAGTATTGAACAGCCTGATTATAACACATTTCGCATCGAATTTCCGCACCAATTTGTTATCTTTATAAAATTCGTCCGCTTGTGACAAATTTCCATCCGCTTTACGGCAACGCTACACCAACTGAACACTTTTTTAACGCAGTTTTGCCGCAGGCACTTCCCTTGACCCTCCGCTTTTTGCTGCTAATATAGCCAAATCAACTCAGGGAGGTCTTTTGCGTGAAACGCATTGTTTTTTAACCGGCGGCGGTACGGCCGGCCATGTTTCGCCCAATCAGGCGCTCATCCCCCCATCTGCTCGACGAGGGCTGGGATATCCACTACATCGGCACAAAGAAGGGCATCGAGCGTTCGCTGATTGAGCCGATGCAGGGCGTGACCTATCACGCGGTCAGCTCCGGCAAAGCTTTGCGCCGCTATTTCGACTGGCAGAATTTCACCCGATCCTTTCCGCGTCATCGCAGGTGCGTTCCAGAGCATCGGCGTCATCGGCAGGCTGAAGCCGAATGTCGTGTTCTCAAAAGGGCGGCTTTGTCAGCGTTCCGGTCGTCTTCGGCGCGGCCATCTGCGGCGTGCCGGTGGTGATGCACGAAAGCGATATCACGCCGGGGCTGGCCAACAAGCTGTGCAAGCCGTTTGCAAAATCCATCTGCACCACGTTTCCTGAGTGCGCAAAGCTGCTCGCTCCGAAAGGCGTTCAGACGGGCACGCCGCTTCGCGCGCAGATTTTTTCTCCGGCGACCGCGCCCGCGGGCTTGAAGCTCGCGGGTTTTGACGGCCAAAGCCCGTGCTGATGATGATCGGCGGTTCGCTGGGCGCGCAGTCGGTCAACGCGGTGCTCCGCGAGGCGCTTCCGGCGCTGACCAAGCCGGTTCGACGTGCTGCATGTCTGCGGCAAGGGCAATCTGGATGCGTCGCTTGAAAACACGCCGGGCTACAGGCGGTTTGAAATACCTCTCCGACGAGCTGCCGGATGCGTTCGCCTGCGCGGATATCATGCTCTCCCGCGCGGGCAGCAATTCGCTCTCCGAGCTGATGGCGCTGTGCAAGCCCGCGCTGCTGATCCCCTACCACAGCGGGCGCGGCGATCAGGTGCTCAACGCCAATTCGCTCAAGGCGCGCGGTCTGGCGCACGTCATGCCGCAGAGCGAGCTGACCGCCGAATCCCTGCCGCCCGCCATCGACGCTTTGGGCGGATCGCGAGCTGCTGCGTCAGCGCCTCGCCGCCCTGCCGGACGCGGACGGCACGCAGCTCGTTCTCGACCAGATTCACAAATACATGAAGAAAATAAGGGATCGCTATGGAAGAACAAAAGGGCAGGATCGCTTTCCATGTCCGCCCGCGTCAGCGAGCTGGGCGCCTGCTTCCCTCCGGCAGGGTTTGGGCCCAGACCGACGAGCAGCTCGCCGCCGAAAGAAGGTGACGCATGGATGACGATGTTCCACGAGCGTGCGACATCGCCGCCCGCGCTCGTAAAGCGATGCTCGACGTTCGCCTGCAAGCGCGCGCGGCTGTATCGCCTGCTCGGCGCCGAGCGGCTGGGCGACGTCTTCGCCTATGTCAGCGACGCGGGCAAGTACCTCCGCGAGCTGCCGCAGGAGCAGGCCGCCGATATCGTCGAGGCCATGGACGCCGACGACGCGGTTGACGCGCTGGAAACCGTCTCCCCGAACTGCGCAGCGCCCTGATGGAGAAGCTCGATCCCGAATCGCAGCACGACATCCGCCTCATCTGCTCCCTACCAGCCGGATGAAATCGCAGCGCGATGAGCACGAACTTCGTCTCCATCAACCGCCACCTGTCCGTCAAAGCAGGCCATGCGCGCGCTGATTGCGCAGGCCGAGGAGAACGACAATATCTCCACACTCTTCGTCAGCGACGACGACGGATCGTTTTACGGCGCCATCGACCTCAAGGATCTGATCGTCGCCCGCGAGGAAACCGCGCTCGATTCGCTCATCAGCCGCCATTTTCCGGCCGTTTTGGCGCATGAGCAGATCGAAGCGTGTCTGGATCGCCTGCGCAGCTACGCCGAAGCCTCCATCCCGGTGCTGGGCGAAAAGCGCCGCGTCATCGGCGTCATCACCACGGACGACATCGTCGAGGCCGTGGACGACGCGATGGGCGACGATTATGCCAAGCTGGGGGCTTGACCGGCGAAGAAGATCTGCACGAGCCGCTCAAAACCAGTCTCAAAAAGCGCATGCCGTGGCTGATGATTCTGCTGTTTCTCGGCATGGGCGTTTCCTCCGTCGTCGGGCTGTTCGAGTCCGTCGTCTCGCAGGTCGCGCTGATCGTCTGCTTCCAGTCGCTCGTGCTGGACATGGCCGGAAACGTCGGCACGCAGTCGCTGGCCGTGACCATCCGCGTGCTGATGGATGAAAAACTGACGGCGCGGCAAAAGTTCGACCTCGTGCTCAAGAAATGCGCGTCGGCTTTTTCAGCGGCGCTCGGCCTTCTGGCGCTCGTGTTCATCGGGCTGTACGTCTGGCTGCTCAAAGGGCAAAACGCTGTTCTATGCCCTGTGCATCTCCGGAGTGCGCGGCGCGGCGCTGGTCTCCATGGTGCTTTCCAGCCTTGTGGGCACCGCTGTGCCGATGTTCTTCAAAGATTCACATCGATCCGCCGTGGCTTCCGGCCCGCTGATTACCACCGTCAACGATTTGGTTGCCGTCATCGCATACTATGGGCTGGCGTATATCCTGTTCTTTCAGGTGCTTCATCTGGTGTAATTCGCTCCGTCTCTTTTCCCCAAACATTGAACCCTTCCGCGGCCGCCCGGCCATGGAAGGGGTTCGTTTGATATACCTGTGTTTGAGCGGTTACTCGATGATCTCAAAATCATCGTCGCCGAAGTCGTTCCCGCCGTCGATCTTAATGTCGTCGTCAAGGTCCAAACCGCTCTGCACCTCGTCCGGCGCCGTTTCAACCGGCTCGGCGATATAGGCGTAAAGCACCGCTTCCGGCCAGTTGACCTCCGAGCCGGCGTAGTAGTTTTGCAGCCAATTCGTGTGGAAATCAAAGTAAACGTTGGAATAAATCGGCATCGTCGGCAGAAGCTCGTTGTAATACTTCTGGAACTCGATCCACTTCTGCTCGTAGGTCAGCACGTCGTATGGCTCAGTCTTGTGCATGTCCCAAGTCATATCGATAAGCTGCTCATCGGTCATGCCGCTCGTGTTCATCGCGCCCACAAAGTCGGGATCATCGGTGAACGTCATGAACGGATCAAACGTGGAAACGAAATTCGTCGCCATAGAAATTCATGTCGTACAGCCGCTCGCCGTCCTCACGGTAATAATCGCTGAGCATTTCGTTAAAGCTGACCTCATGCACAACCAACTCGATACCGACCTGCGGCAGCGTTTCGCTGAACTGATCGACGACCAGCTGTGCGAAATCGTTGTCCTTCACCTGCGCAAAGTCGAGCGACAGGCGCATCAACTCGCCGTCCACATCCTTGCAGCGCACAGCGTCGCGCGTTTTTCGTCAAACGGCTCTCCGTTTTCGTTCAGCGTCCAGCCGTCTTCCTCCAGCAGCGCTTTCGCCTTGCCCAGATCAAGCGTATAGGGATTCAGCTCGTCGAGGTTCAGCGCATCCCAGACTTCTTCTTCCTCCGGGGTAATGCTTTCCGGGCGGATGGTGCCCATCGCCGCCAGCGTCATCCACTGGCCAAGGCCGTAATAGCCGTTGACCGTCACGCCGTAGCCCTTGAGCGCGTCGCTCACAAAGCTGTCCGCGTCAAAGCAGTAGACAATCGCCTGCCGCACCGCCTTGAACTGCTGCGGCCCCTGCTCGCAGGCAAAGGCGCAGAAGCCATATCCCAGACGCGCATAGTTCAGCAGCGAATAGCCTTCGCTGAGCATCGGGCGCATGCTGTTGACCACGTCGCCATCGACCACTTTATTCAGCAGGTCGATTTCGCCGCTTTCCAGCTTCTCCTTCATGTCCTGCGGCAGCACCGGGACGAGCGTCACCGTGTCAATCACGGGACGCACGCCCTCATAGTTGCCGACGTAAAATTCGTTGATCGCGAATTCCACCGTGCCGCTTTCGCGGTCATAGCTGACCAGCTTATACGGCCCACAGGTCAGATACGGGTGGGACAGATACCCGTTTTCTGCGTCCAGCACCGTGCTTTGCAGCAGCTCCGCCGTAAAGACCGGATCGACTGCCGTTTCGTCGAGATTGGCGATATACGCGCCCTCTCCCGTCGTCGCGCACCTCGCATCCGGGCGCAATCACGCCGATTGGATACGGATAGACGGACAGATACGACAGCTCGTAGAAATACGGTTCATACTGCGCCTTGACCGTCACGCTGAACGTCCGCTCGTCGATGAGCCGCACGCCGGAAAACACGTCCGTCTCTCCCGCGCTAAACGCCTCATAGCCCACAACGTGCGCATAAGCGCCCGTGTTTGCGCCGAGGCCGCAAACTGCGGCGAGGTCAGCAGCAGATAGGAAAACACGTAATCCTCCGCCGTCACCGGGGTGACGCCGTCGTTGTAGGTCAGGCCGTCCACAATGCGGATGGTGTAGGTTCTGCCCGCTCTCGTATCAGCGGATTCCAGCGAATCCACGACCATCGGATCGGTCGTGAATTCGAAGCTGGTTCATCCATACGATACAGCCGTGGAGCATGTAGCGCACGTCGATGTCGCTGGTGTTGTTGCCAAACTGCGTGGTGAAAAAGCTTCCGCTGACCTTCGTCGAGTTGCCGACGGTCAGGTGCGTAGGCTCTTCGCTCTCCGGACGCATCGTCAGCGCGATTTCAGCGACGGTCGGCGCGGTTTCCGGTCTGCATCTCCTCCCCTGCCGCACCCACGGAAACCGCAGCAGCAGAGCGCTTAAAATGAGTTTTTCATGGCAAAGTCTCCTTCTTGATGGCCTGCGTATCAGGAAGCGGAGGCGCCGCTTTTAGTTGAAGCAGTCGCCCTCGTTCATGTTGATACCGCCGCCCAGAGGCACGCCGAGGTCGTCAAGAATGGTCAATCCGCCGCGACGTCTGTTCTCCGGGTCAACCGGGACAAAGCCGTCGTCAATGCGGTGCGTGTTGATGACCGTGAAGGTCGTTCCGCGCGTCACGACGCTGGCCGTATAGCCCTCCGGCACATCGTTTTTTCCACAACGTCGTAGTCATACGCCTCGCCGTTGTCGTCAACCATCGGCAGCTGCGTAAGCGTCTGCGTCCAGCGGTTCGCCGCGTTCAGCGTCAGCGTGGTGATCGTCTGTCCGTTTCTCGTCACATCGACCGTCACGCTCTGCGGACGCAGCTTCTGCGCGTCATTCGCGTCGTTCCACGCCTTGCGCACAATCAGGTCGGTGTACGCCTGCGTCATCGTGTTGACAAACGCCGCCATATGCCCGGTTCCGCTTTGATCGCGCCTTCGCTGCCCGTAGAGCTTACGCGCATATCCTGCGCCGCGCGCTCAGTGACGGTGTAGCGCGTGCCAAGCGGAATGCCGCTGAGCGTGACGCTCTCGCCGTGGCTCAAGCGGATGCTCGCCGCGCCGCCGTTAAAGTACCAGTCTGCCCGTTTCGCCGCTCGTCCTGGTCGTGCGCAGCGTTCCGGTAAAGTCTTCGCCGTCCTCAAGCGTCAAGGCGATGTCGAAGACGAACTGCGTATCCGGGAATCTCCGCGCCGCCGATGGCTTCAACCGTCTTGGTGACGGTCAGCGCGCGCCGTAACCCGGATTGGCGCGCGTGTTGAGGAAGGTTGCGCGTACCGCCGTTTTCCCACCACGCCGACAGCGCCGGTGCTCGTGGTCGTAGCGATCCGTGTAATCCGCTTCGGAGACCGTGTAGCTCGTGCCGGACGGGATGCCCAGAATCGTGAGCGATCCGCCGCCCGCAACGCGAACCCGCGCCGTCACGCCGCCCGCCGCGTTGTCCTCAAAGGCAACCGTGCGGCCGCTCTGCGGAGATACGTGCCTGCCAAAAGCGATATTGTCGTTTCGGCTCAAGGTAACGGTAAATTCAAACTCGCGCCCGAATTCCGCCGTTCTGCCGTCCAGGTTCTTGACGATTTCAAGGCTTCCGGTGTCGCGCGTGTTCACGAAGCGGAGCGTATCGCCCGCGTCGGTCATCACGCCGCCCTGTTCGCCCTGACGGACGACATAGCCCTCGGTCTGATAGCCGTTTTCATCCTCGATCACCGTGTAATGGGTATCCGCGAGGATGTTGCCGATGGTCACACCGCTCCTCGCCCGTCGCCGCCGCGCCGTCCGCCATATCCACGGTGACATGCGCTTCGTCGTAGGTGAAGCCGTTTTCCCGTCCGGGTTTCGCGTCAGCGCCTTTCCGTTCAGCGTCGGCCGGTTGTCGCCCGTCAGCCGGACGCCATCCTCGCGCCAGAGCCGCACCGTGAAGCCGAAGCTCGTGCGCACCGCGTTGCTTACGGCCACGCGGTCGTTATAGCCCGTGCCCTCCAGCTTCTTGGTGATTTCCAGCGCGCCGACATTGCGCGTGTTGGGAAGACTGCGTCGCCGGTCAGTGCATCCGCGATGGTTCCGGTCACTTCGCCGCCGTTCACCCGGCCGTTCTGCGTCGAAACCGTGAGATAATAGCCGTCCTGCGCGTCAAACACTCGCGCACCGCGTACCGCGTACCCTTTGAGGATGTTTTCCACATTCAGGCTGCCGACGCGCGCCGCCTCCGTCACCGGGATGGAGAGACTGAGCGTCACCGTATGGTTCTTCGCATCCACGGTCATGTTCTTTCGGGGTCTTGCCATCCACCGTGGGCAGGTTGTTCGTCTGCGTAAGATCGATCCAATCCGCATAGGTCAGCGTGGCCGAGAAGCTGAATACGGCTCTGCCGTTTTTCTCGAACTTCACCGCGTTGCCGACCGCGTTCTTGGTTACGCTCAACACGCCGACGTTGCGCTCGTTGGTAAACGCAGCCGCTGCATCCGGCGTCTGGCTGTTGACCGCCGCCGTCTGCGTACTCACCGCTTCATAGCCTTCCGCGGGTGGCAGTCGTCCTCGGCCACCGTCGCCGTCGTGCCGTAGAGCACGTCAAGCAGCTTGTTGCCGTCTGGCCGCCCTTTTGAGCGTCAGCACATATTCGCCGTTCGCATCGCGCGCAACGGTCGTCTGCACGTCCGCCTTGTTCGCTTCGCGGATGACCACGTCATACGCGTCACGCTGAGTTGCCTTGTCGAACCGCGCGTTTTCGAGCTTCACGCGGAACGTGAACTCCCTTTTCGCCGTCCGTCGCGTTGCCCTTTGAGCGCCTTGCTCAGCGCAAGCGTGCCGCTCTCGCGCGTATTCGTGAACGTCATGGCCTCTTCGCGGCCCGCTTCGTTCACCACGTCGATGATGCCAAAGGCGTTCTGCGGCGTCTGGGTCGTAGCCGTCGCCCGTATAGTCGCGTTCGACAATCTCATAGCAGCCCGTATGCGCCGGATGTTGGTGATGCTCGCGCTCACCGGCTGTCCGTCCGCGCCCATGGTGATGCTCACCGTTCCGGCGTAAACGTCGTGCCCGTCGCGCTGCTCGTTCGTCTTTGTCAGACCGTCCACACCGCTGGGCATGGTGCTCGTCTGCGCGTTCAGCAGGTCGAGGTCGTGTTCATTCCACAGCTTCACGTCAGGTGAACGTCTTGCCGTAGCTCCTTGTCGCTCCCTCGTTCCCGCAAGCGCTTTCGTAATCTCAATCGATCCGATATAGCGCTCGTTGGTGAACGTGTAGCCGATGATATTCGGCTTTTTCGTTGATCTCCGTTTGGGTCGTTTTGAGCGTGTAGCCCCTCGTTTTCGTAAGCTTCTCGCTCATCGCTGCGTCACGATGATATCCGCGCCGTCCGGAACGTCATCGATCACCGCCGTCTCGCCCTTCTTCAAGGAGATCGTCTGTACGTCCCTTCCGTCTGAAATCGATCGTTGCCGTTTGGCCGTTCACCGTGGTGTACGCGCGGTAAACCGCCGCATCGGACAGCGCATCGTCCTTCTTTTTTCGATTCTGACGTTAAAGTCAAACGCATCGCCATCGTTGGCCATTTGGCCGAGCACGTTCTTCGTGATGCTCACGCTGTGCGTGTCGCGCATGTTGGTGATCTGAACTGAGGAGGCCGTTTCTTTCTCGAAATCTTTCCCTTGTTCTTTTCGGTCGTGCTGCTGTTCCCGTCCGCATAGCTGACGGTAAAGCCCATGTTGCGATACGGCTGTTCGTCCTCGACAACGGCGTAACTCGTCCCTTCCGGCAGGTCATCAAAGGTCACGACCTCGCCGTTATGCAGGCTCAGCCTCAGCGTCACCGCCTGGCCGACCTGCTCCTGCTTCACCGGATACGTGGTCTTTTTCGCCCTCGCTCGGCATATTCGAGCGGGCCGACGTGGCCGTCCAGCGACACCGTCTCGTTTTCCAGCGTCAGTTTGACGTTATACGTTTCCGTATTCGCCGCCAGGCCCTTGCCCACGCCCGTGCCCGTCGCGGTCTTGCCGATTTCAGCTTGCCCGCGTTCTGCGCATCGTTGGTAAACAGCGCCGTCTGGTTTTCGGCGTTCACAACCCTGTTCAGCGTAGACTCGCCAAACTTCATGTCCTCATCGTAATAGGCCGCATAGCCCCACTCCGCGAAGCCGTCGTTTTCGGTTACCGTGCAGTTTGCGCCATAGGGGATGTTGTCAATCGTCACGTTGACGTCGGGTTTCGTCTGCGAAACAGCGATCCAGATGTCTTGAATCGTCACCGTGCGGTTTCAACAGTCATTTGGCTGCCCATCAGGAATCTTCGGCAGATTGTCCGCGTCGCTCAAATCCACGCCAGCCGGATAGGTGATCGCCGCAGTAAAGCTGAACTCGCGCTCGCTGATCGGATCTTTGCCTTCGATCTTCTTGCGGATCGTCAGCGCACCGGCGTTGCGGACGTTTTTCAGTTCAACCTTGGCTTCCTTGTCCGTGGCTATCACACCGCTTCCACCGGACGTATAGGCGCTTGCGTCGATGTTGTAGCCCTGCCCGCTCGTCCGTCTCCTTGACGATGTAGGCCATGCCGACCGGAATCTCTTTGATCGTCACCGTCTGGCCGTCGCGGATCGTCAGCGTCGCTTCGCCGTTCACGGTCAGCGTCGTCTCCGCCGCGCCGCGCCATCCATCGGATAATCGCCATCCACCGGCACAATATCATCGCGGCTGAGTCCGATTTTTCACGGTAAACGCGTCGCCGCTCAAAACCGCGTTGCCCGCCCGTCGTCTTGAAATCGTCAGATCGCGGCGCGCCTGTTCGTTCTTTTCAAAACGATGCTTCCGTCCTCGCTGTCGGAGATCTTCCGTTCGGGTCAGATTGCCCTGTCCGTCGTCTTCAAGCGTCACGGTCACAGTGTACTTCGTCTTGTCGTAGGTCACGCCGTCGAAAGCGCGTATCCACCTCTTCAATCTGATAGGTGTACTTCATGCCTTCCCAGTCGCGCTGTGTCCAGCCCGTCTCGGAATGGTCGCGTAGTTCATCGTCAGGTCGAATTTTCCCGGTTTTCATCCGCCTGCACAAAGACCGCGTTCTCCTCGACTGTGACGTTTCCGCCCGCCGCAACGCGTTTGGTCAGGTTCGGGTCATCCGGACTGGTGACCCGGATGCGGAAGAGGTTGGCATACCGCTCCAGCTCAACCTGCGTTCCTTCGCAAAGACCTTCTTCTGCGCCGTGAGCATATACGTGCCCGCCCGCTGTACAGATCGGTCGCGCTCACGCAATAGGTCTTTCGGCTGTCGGCCTTTAAAGTCGCCGGGCAGCGTGTTCATGCCTTTCAGCACGAAGCAGCTGTGCTTTTCGCCGCCGATTTCAACCTCGCCGTGCGCCGCAATGCCCCTCCGCTGAACGTCGCGCCCGTGCTCAGATACGGCGCGGAGCGCTCGTTTCAACAACCAGATAGCTGTCCGCATAGGTCGAGATATGCGCTCTGCGTGCTGACAAAGCTGTACACATTGCCGCTCGACGTCATCTCGCCGACCTTCTTCGCCGCCGAAACCGCGGTCAGATTGTCGAGTTCCTCCGTCGTATATGGTAGTAAATCGCGAACACCGCATCGGAAACATCCTCGCGTTGTTGTCCGCCTCCCTTGGTGATTTCAAGGTCGCGCACCGGCACGAGGCCGACGTCCACCTGCGGATAACCCAGCTGGTTGTTCTTCACCATCTTCTTCGGTGGGCACCGGCAGATAGAACCACTTGGTCGCCGCGCCGCCGTTTCCATCGGCCACGAAATCGCTGTCCGCATCGGAGGCGATCGGGGTTCACGTTCTTCCTGGTGACCATGAAGCTTTCCGGAATGCCGCTCAGCGTAAGCTGATACGTATAGCGTTCCGAACCGGACAGGTTGGTCGCCACAACGTTCCCGTCCGAATCATTCGGATCGTTTTTCAGGCTGGCAAGCTTCACCGCCGCAAACAGCTCGTCAAACTGATAGCTGCCGTCGGTGATCGTCTGCGTCTGCGTCGTCGGGCGGTAACGGTTATACCGCTGGCTGAGCTGCATGGTCAGCTGCTTGCCTTCGCCCGTGTACGCGTAATTCGGTTCGACCGACAGGTCTTTGGACTGAATGCCGTCGCCGTTGAAGTCGATCCAGACGCGGTTGCCCAGCCATACTTTCTCCGGGATGATCGCCACGCGCGTCACGTCGCTCGCCACGCCGCGTGCTGGTCGTAGCTGAGCCGCGCAATGTTGTTTGCCGTCGTGAAGTAAACGGAAGAATCCGTCACCTCAGGCGCAGAGCAGGTGTATTCAATCAGCACGCGCTCCTTGCCCGCCAGCGGCTGGGTCAGCATCACGGCAAAGCCGTGGACATCTGCCGGGGGCCATGCTCGTCGCCCAGCTGTTTCTGATGTTGTCGGCGCCGGAAAATAGTCGTTATAGGTATTCCGGTTCTCAGACGTGATCTTCTCCTTGCGTGAAGTAGACCTTGTAATCTTCGCCGGGTTTTGAGTTCCGTGGAGCTTCCGTCCGCCGCGTATTTGGTCACGCTGATGGCCGTGCTCTCCCAGCGCCACATCCCATTTGGAATCTCTGGTGCTGCTGTCGTTTCGCCAGTCGTCCGTGTGCGGCAGTTCGTCCATCACGGCGACGTTGGCTGCCGGCGAGGCGACGGGTTCTCCACCCAGAATTCTGTAATAGATCCGGTTGATTTCGTTGTCCTTTTTCGGTCTTCGCCGGTCACGGCCACGTTCGACCCGCGGTAATCGTGCCCGCCACATACTTGAAATCGTCAGCGCGGAAGGCTCCGCCGACCTGTGCTCAGCCTTCGCCGAAATGCCGTGCTGGCCTTCAAAGCCGGGCAGTTCGCCGCTCTGGCTGTCGCCGGGCTGCTGCTTCACCATGCCGGTGATCTCGTTGCCCGCATCATCGACAAACGGCACGCCGAAGGGGTTCTTCGTGTTCTTCACGGTCTGCACGCCGCTCATCGCATAGGCGATGTTGGCATCCATGCCCGTGTTGTGCGCGATAATCTGCTCCAGAATGCGTTCGCCAACGAACAGCGCGTCCACCGTCAGGGTGATCTTCTGGCCGCTTCCAGCCGGCCGTCGCCCCGGACCACAACCGTGCAGCCGTCCTGGGGATACCGTCGTCGTCAGCTTCAGCGCGGCGTTGTCGCTCCTCGCTTCCGCCTTCACGGCCATGGCCTGACGCGGCAGCGTATCGACCAGAATCCGGCGCCTCGATTGCGGGCAGGTTCTCCGCCTGACCGCTGATATTCTCAAAGACAATCGTATAATGCGCGCCGGAACCCGCGCTCACCGTCAGGCTGTTGCTCTTGGGGTTGGTGGCTTCGCTTCCACGGTCACGACATAGTCGCCCGTGTTCGGGTTCTGCACAATCTCCGCGCGCTGCACCTGTTTGGTGATTCTGGCTTTCGGCAGGCCGATCGACGAATCCGCATCGCAGTTCGCCGCATCCGTATAGGTCTTGCTGACGCTCGCCTGCGACTTCGCGCCGATGGCATAGGCCAGGTTGAGGCCCGCCGTATTGCGCACACCGCAAACGCGGTCGATTTCTTCGCCGGATTCCTGATGGAAGCGCATCGTCACCGCAATCGGCGTATCCTGCCTGAGGCCCGCAGGGATATCCGTCTGTCCTGCATATGATACGCGATCTTGAAGCCCGTGTAGATCAGCCGCCGTCTTCCGTTTTCAGGGAAACGTCCGCGCCGCTGTCGGTCGTCGATGTTCGACCGAATCAGCGTCTCCTTCGTGCCGATCAGGCCGTAAACATCCGCATAGATTCTGTCGCCTTCCGCCGCCGCCGTGCCATAGGCCTCCTCCAGCTGCGCAAAGCTCATCTTGCCGACGGTCACGCTTTCCACAAAGTGCTGCGTCTGCACGGTTTTCGCGCCGCCGTCGAGCCAGCCGCTCTTATTGCCGCGCGCGTCCACCGTCTGATATTCGACCTTGTTGTCCGTAATCACGAAGCTGCTCATCGGGTAGCGGATTGCGTCGTTCGCGTCCGCCGCGCCGCTGTCGCTCGTCGTCTTCCGGATTTCAAAGGTCACCGTCTGCCAGCTTCCGTCCGCCTGCGTGTTTTGCAGGTTGCCCAGCTTTCCGCCGGCCTCGCCGTTGACCGCCGAAACGGTCTTATCCAGATACGGATCGCGGTTCGGGATGTTGGCGAACGCCGCCGCGGCAAAGCCGCCTTTGTTCGTCAGCTCCGCTCTTGCCTCCGTGTGCCACGGCATGCCTGCGGACTGCGAAGCCTCGGTTTCGATATAGCCCGCCGGGTCGTCGTTTCCGCGAAAGCGTACTTGCCGCGCTCGACATACGACGTGATGACGTAGGTATACCGATACCCCCGTCCGTGTAATACGTTCTGTCCTTCGCAAGCGTATACTTCTTTTCGCCGATTTCAAGCGTCTGCGGCGCTTCCGTCCTGTCTGCGGCGGTCGGTTCGAGGTTCGCAAACGCATATCTGTGCTTCTCGTCCGTGCCGTCCTTCTCCGCCGCGCTGAACTTCGCGCCGCCGACCAGCGCGCTCTTGTTTTCATAGTCGCGCTTTGAGGATCACCAGTCTGCCCTTCGGCTCGTTATATGCGTTGAAGTGCGGCGTGTTGAACAGCTCGTTCGGATTGGCCATCAGCTCTTCGCCTGTGACGACGGTATAATAGCCCGCCTCGCCGTCAAGCTCGGAAACATCCTGCTCGGCCGTGCTGCTGTGGTTTGCGTCCGTCTTTTTTGAAATCGTAATAGGCCTTCCAGCCCTGGCTCACCGGTTTCAGGTACGGCTGGGCGGGATCGTCGCCAATCGCGCCCGCGTCCGGCTGCTCAAAGACGACATACGCCTCGCCCTCTTCGAGCCTCGGCAGATACGGGAACAGCACGTCGCCGTTTGCGTCGGAGGTCACCATCTGATACAGATACGGCTGTCCGTCGCTAAGCAGAACCTCGTGCAGTTTCGCCTTTCGCGTCTTTCTTCATGATGTGAAGCACAGCGCCTTCGACAACCGGCGTATCATCGTCGCGGTTGTCGCTCACGCTGCCGAACACGCGAACCTGAATGGATACGCCGCGCGTATTCACCATCGAAATCGTGTTGGTCTCTCTGCCCGCCGCCAAATCAATCTGCGTGTCATACGCCAGCTGATAGCTGTAATTCGGCGCGGAAATCTCTTCGACGTAATAGGCGTACAGCGTGCCGTCCGTCATCGCGTCTTTGGCGCATAAACTTCGTTCAGCTGCACCATGCCGTCCGCGCCGGATTTGAAGCGCGCCGCGTTTTCACGCGTGCCCGTCCAGTCGCCAAACGGCGTGTCGCTTTCACGACCCACATAATAGCGCTTTATTGTTCTGCTCGTCCAGCGTATACAGCGAGAAGAAGCAGTTTTCCAGCGCAGTCGGCGTTTCGCTTTCGCTCAGACATTTGGTCTTCTCAATCTGACCCGCCATCAGCGTGCCGGCGTTGACAAAGTCAACCTTCATCTGGCGCTGAACGTCATCGCGGCAACGACGGTCATTGTTCTGGCTGCTGATGATCCGGCCGTCCGCGACGGTCGTGCGGTTGTAAACCGGCGTCGTTCCCGGGTTTCCATCGTTCCGATAGGCCGCAGACTTGGCGGAACCAGTAGCCCGCGCTTCCGTAAGTTTAACTAACGGTGTATTCGCCCGGATCGAGCCGCACGACGACGGACCGACTCCTGTTCAGTCTCGGTGAAGCCGCCGAGCGTATCGGCTGCGCGTCACCTTCTGCCAGCTTTCGGTTCCATTGGCATAGACGCGCATTTCCAGCTCGGCGCTTCCTTCGTCCCCAAGCTTATAGACATAGAAGGCGACGCTGGGATGTTCTGCGTCAGAGAAGGCTCAAACGTCTTGTTGATTTCAGATACGCGCGCGGCGTGTTGGTCACATCGATGGTGTGATCGGTGATCGTCACACTGTTGTTCTGCGTCCTGACGGCCCGCGTCGAACCGATTTTTGAGCGTTTCGAAGCGAGGAGCTGAACTTCGTTCGTGTAGCTCTTGCGCTTTCCCGCTTTGTCCAGGATGCTCGTAATCCTGTCGCAGATGACGCGGAACCACGTCGTAAACAGCTGCCCCGCGTTCACCTGTCCCTGCGGAATCGTCTCGACCAGCAAATACCAGCCGGAATACAGCCTTTAAACGTGATTTGCTGCCGTTTTGGCGTCTGTTGTGCCCTGTACACGGCAGATACTAACATAGCCGCTCTTCGGATAGTTCAATTTCTGTGCGCCTCGAACTCGCCCTGCGATTTGAACGGGCAGAAATACAGGGGCAAAAATACGCCGCAATCGGCTTCAATCCTGTCGTATCGCCGCTCCGATCGCTGACCTTGTGAATGGTGACGCTCGTCGTCGCCGGGTTGTAAACCGTAATCGGTTTGTTAGCCTGAACGTCCGCGCCCGCGATCGTCAGCTTTCCGCCGTTGAGCAGCTTGAAATACCGGTTGACTCACTGCGTTCGGGTTCCAATTTGTAGCCACCGGCGTTTCATCCAGCGCCTCGGCAATCGCGTACTCGGCCTGGATAATGGCCCGCCTCGCTCGTGCGATAATCCCAGATCGGCAGGCTGAAAATGACCTCGCCCTTTTCGTTCGTGGTCTGTCGCGTGTTCGCCAGCGCGCTTTCGTTGCTGCTCAGAACCGCGCCCTTGCCATTGAATAACCAATCTGAATCGGCGCGCCTTGACCAGCTTTTCATCCGCGTCCCGCTTGATGACGGTCAGCGAATGGAAACGCGTATTCGTGGAGCAGACGGCAATCTGCTCTTTGTACTCGCCCGTGTGGTGAACGTCAGTCGGTTGGCCGACGTGCCGTTCACATTTCCGCCGTCAAACACAAACCGTTTTGTCGGTCTGCACGCCCTCGATTACCGGCGCGTTGTTTCTTCAATCGTGAACGTCGTCTGGCGCGGCAGCTGCACCGTCGTCTCATAATGGTTCGCGTTGTTCCAGCGTGACACGGGTATACACCTTGCCTTTTGCATCCGTGATGGTGTAAAAACCGCATCCGTGCTTTTCTCTCCGCCGTAATAGCGCTCGCCGTCCACATACTTGGCGACCGTCAGATAGGTCATCATCTCGCCGAGGATGTTCTTGATGGCGTTGTCGCTGTCCGTTTTTGTTCAGATAATCGTCTACAAACCGTCACGTAGTCCGAACCCTGCGCATTCTCGACAGCCTTCACATGCAGGGGCATACCGCTCCTGCATATAAACCATGTTAATCGGGTAATCTTCGCGAGGATAAATCGGCCTCGTAGAAGGGTTGTCCGTTTTCATCCTCGCCCCGCTTCACCGGGTTATCCGTATTGGTCTGCGCCGCCATTTTCCGTATAGAGCGTCTCCAGCGAAACGGTGATGCTCACGCCGTAGTGCGCAGCTCATGCCGCTCTCGCAGCCTGTGACAAATTCTGTGCTGAACGCGTCTCTGCCCTTGACGGCCTCCAACAGGCCGTTCGCGTTTTCGCGCGCAAGCAGGAGTTCAAAGGTCACGCCCGCCAGCGGCCGAAGCTCGCCGACCCGGTTGTTGTCCTTCGCTTCGGTGGACGGCCAGTATTCCTTATCCAGCTTCACTTGGAACAGACCCTTGAACTCGGTCTCCCCGCCGATCACCACATCGGCCTCGTTGTATGCGTCCACTTCCGTCACGGCATTGACCGCTCTCGCCGCAGCAGACCACACGCCGCCGTAGACCTTCTGATAGCCGCCTGCGTGGTTGATCTTCACCTCCCGGAACAGGAAGGTATATTCGCCGACGTCGTCGTCCAGCTCAAAAGCGTCCGTCATGAACGCGCCCGTGCCCATGCCGCTCGCGCCGGTTTCATAGGTGATTCCGTCAGTAATCAGTTTGCTCTTCTGCTGGTTCGGCGGTGAAAATAGCTTCCAGCATCCGCTTCCCGAGCCAGTATATGTGCCTTTTTCCACCGTCTCTGTCCGCCTGCGGCGCTATAAACGCGCTGTTGCGGGCCAGCAGGTTTGCGCTGTGGTTCCGTCAGGTCGCTCGTGCGGATGGCGTAAACCTCAAACTGGCAGTAATCCAGCGGGCTGCGGTCTCGCCGACGACAACGCCTTCCGTCGCCGCGCCGTCTGTAAACTGAACTCGTAGTAGCCGATCTTTGTTCAGCTTCCAGCTGCACATAGTCCCTTGTAATTGGTGATGCTGACTGTCGTTCTGATTATCGGTCTTCTTCGCCCGTCAATTCAACATATTTGAAGTTCTTCAGCATATCCTGATAATCGTGCGGCTCCTCTGTTGTACGCCGCGTTGTCGCCGTGCGCATGATCCAGATCTTTGGATTCATAGGCGGCAGTATCCGTCCGGAACTTCCGTTTCCACGAGCAATAGTGCTTGAGGCCGTGCAGATCGGAGATCGTCGCAGTCGGGTTCGTCATGTTGAACGACTCAACCCATTCAAGCGTGCTCGTCGTCCTTCACTTCGTAGAGCGTCATCGTCGCGCCCGTCAGCGGATACGCGCGTTGCCGCGCTCAGCTCATATTCCTTCCGGTAGTTCAGGCTGACGTTGAGAGCGGCCTTCGGCTCATTTTCAAACGTCAGCGTCTGGCTGGCATTTTCGTCCAGCTTGAACTGCTGCACGTCTTCCGCCTTGAATAGCTCTGCGCCGCCTGCTCCTGCTTCACCGTGTACGTCAGCGCCGTGGTTTTGTCGTTCGGATCGCCGTAATCGGCAGGCTGGACAGCTCAAAACGCCTGGTTTGCGCCCCTTTGCCCATGTAAACCAGCGTGTTCGTCGTTTCGTCGAGCACAAAAAGCCGGTTTCAGCAGCGCCCCGATAGGCATAGCTGTCCTCCGCGAGGTTCGACGCGTCCACCGAGACCGTGAACTTCGCCAGATCCTTTCGCGTCCACATAATCGATGTCTGCGGGCTGTTTGTCCAGCTTTTTCTTCTTTTCGTCAGCTCAACCGTCGGAGGCTGCCGACGTTCGTTTTGTTGGGAACAGTCGGATTGTCCGCCTGATCCGTCTCGCTATACGTCAGCGGCCCAAAGACGCTGTCGTTGAGCATCATGTCGCCGGAAAACCGCCGTTTCCTTGACATAGTACGTGCCGTAAGCCGGGATGGTGAACACGCCGACCGCCTGATCCGGCTTGCGCGCCGTGACCGGCTCACCGACCTGCTGCATCTTCTCGTCGTACAGGGTAAACGTCGCAAAGCGCCGTTCGCCGCCTCGTCCGGGAAATCTTTTGGTCACCTCAAGCTGATACTTCCGCTGGTCAACCTGTACGGCCTTCTGGCTGTCGCGTCGCCCGCCGCAAACCGTCAGCCAAACGAGTTCCGTATTCAAATAGTAGTTCTCCGGTGCGGCCAGCTCCTGCAAATAATAGGGTTCCTTCCTCCACCGGGAGCACCAGTTCGATTCTGCCGTCCGCGTCCGTCGTGAAACGATACGCTTCCGCCACCATTTTCGGGCTGGGTCAAGCGCCCCGCTTCATCCACAATGGCCAGCGTCTTTTCCGTCAGCACGCCGTCCGTCAGCGTCTGCCCGACCAGATAGGTCGTGCCATCCGCTTTCCGGGTCAGCACGGCATAAACCGCGCCGGGCAGTGTCGCGTTATCGCTGCCTTCCTTAGTAAAGATCGTCTTGCCGACCTGACGCGTGTTGGTGACGGTGATCGTCTTGTCCCGTACCGTCGTCCAGCGTCACGCTCTCCTCGCTGTACGTCACCGCATAGCCTTCTGTCGCCGCTTCGACGACGGTATAGGTCACCACATGGCCGTTTTCGTCCCAGCCGCACAGCGAAAGGGTCTGGCTTGCCTCGTTCTGTTCGCCGTCGGTCGTCAGTTCAACCGTCTGGCTCGACAGCGCGCGCCGTCCTCTTCGCAGGTAGCCTGAACCGTGATCTTCCACGTTTGTTCTTTTTTCAGGCCGCTCACATCGACAAGCCGCTTCGTGATGGTTAGCTCCTCCTGCTGCTTGATGAAGAAATAGTCGGCGTTCTGGATTCTCGCGTCGTCCGTAAAAAGGTGATCTGAATCTCCGCTTCGTGCTTTTCCCCCTCGCCGTTCTTGCTCCGCTCGCGTAAAACAGACCGTCCGTCTGTTCGTTGCTCTCCACCTTCACGCGGTAGGTGATGAGGCGCCCGTCCCCGTCGAATCTCGGCAGATAGACGGATCCCGCCTCATCCAGCGTCGTCTGCTTCACCGGCTCCGTCTCGCCGTCGCGCGTGATGGTCACCGTGTAATGGCTTTGATCCGCTTCCAGATTGGCGCCCGCTCATACTCGCGCAGATAGGCTTTCAGGTTCAGCAGACCATCCGTCGAATAGTTCTTCACGGCGTTGTCGTCCGTCATCCGCGTCTCGACTGCCCGCCTCGATGACGACAATCCTGTCGGCCGCCTGGCAAAACCGTCGGATACGCCCGTTTCTTCCATCGTATAGGTATCCGCGGGCAGATAAACCGTGGTCGGTTTTCCGTTTTCGACCTTCACCGTGTAGGTGCGGCCGTTCTGCCCGGTCAGCGTAAACCCGCGGAAAGGCTGGAGTTTTGTTTTCTCGCGTGCCGTCCGGCGCATAGAACATCTTTTCGAGGTAAACTGGCCGTTCTGCGCGTTGTAATCCTCGAACTCGGCTTTCACCGCGTTTTCTTTCGTTCCGGCCGTCACCGCCCAAGCTGATACGGATAGAACGCCTCGCCGATTTTTGATCGTCTGGTCGCCCGGCTTGACGTTGGTATAGCCCGCTTCCATCCCCGTGCGCACCACATAGTAGTCGCCTTCGGCAGTTCCCGGCTCGTCTCAAACGCGCCGATCCGGTCGGAAAGCTTCGCGTTCTCGCCAAGCACCAGCTCGCCCTTTTCGTTGCGGCGTCACTTCGCTGGCCTTATAAATCGCAAAGACCGCGTCGCTGCCCGAATAGGCCGTTCTGTCCGCCGCATCTGCCGCCAGCTTCACATACTGTTCCGGCAGGATGTAGCCGCCCTGACGCACGAAATGATAATACAGCATTTTGCTGCTGTCGGCCGTCTTTTTCGTCGCCGTCGCCGTAAACCGTGTAGTTCAGCGTCGAATCCAGCGTGACGCCCAAACCCTTAAAGCGGCGTCATCCAGCCGTTCGTCGTCGCAGTCCAGCTCAAAGTCCGCCTTGTCATAGATCAGGTTGACCGTGTAATTGTTGAACACATAGACCGACGGATGAACGGTATTATCGCCGTCCAGCGCCGCCGTGTTGTGGATCGTGTTTCCTCCGTTTGCGGGCATTACGAGGCTGCGCGTGCCATCCCCGTTTTTTCCACAATATCGCAAGTGTAGGCGCTGTCTCCAAGCGTCACCGTGGCCTGCTTCGGATAGACCTTCGCGCCATTCTTTCCCGCAACCGGCTGAATCGTTTCCTGAGCGTATAGCCGGAAAGATCGAGTACGCCCTTATCCACGTAGTCGCTGTTCTGGCGCAGAATCTCGCCCTGCGTTCGCAGCGCGCCCGTGCGCACCTGATAGGTGAAGGTTACCTCGTCGCCGTTTACCGTGTACCTCACGGCCTCGTTCTGCACAGCCCACGTCTTTGCTTCTGCCGCATTCCGGAAGGCGTTCGTGTGGATCGTTGCCCGATAGTCAATCGGCGTACCGGCGTAAACTTTCTCTTCGCCGTTTTTGTCATAGTAGTGCATCTTCGGCGTGATCGACGCGGAGAGTGAAACCGTCGGCGTGATGAGATCGCCGTCGGCATGTACACCGTTATCGATCATGCGGCCAAAGAACGTATAATTCAGCGTCACGGCGTTGCTGCCGTCCGCAGGAACGACGCTTTGACGCTGTCAACGTTCAGGGTATCCGTCCAGCCTCCGTTATCGGTCGCGGAAATCCGCAGATTGCCGGGCGCGCTGATTTGCAGCTTGATATCGTCGTAGGAATCGAACGGGCGATATCGAATGTACTGTCGAACGTCATCGAATTCAGGTCAAACGCCCTGTATTCGGTCAGGTTCGTGGCGAGCTGGAAGGTCATGCTCAATGTAAAGGGGACGACCTCGCCCGTCTTCCACTGCGCCGCGTTCTGCGCCGGACGCAGGTTCGCGTAAATCAAGGTATCTTTTCCATTCTTTTCGACATCCTGAACGCGGTCTTCGAAAGACATGTGCGTTTCGTCCGTCGTCGTTTCAAACTCGGCTTCATAGGCTTCCTTCAAAGAGCCATACGTTTCGCCGCTTCTGGAGGGTCTGCGCAACCGGCTTCTGCACCTGGCTGACCACTTCTTCGGCAATCGCCGTCGTCGGGCAAGAGCTGACGAGCATCGCGGCCGTCATCACCCAAGCCATAACCCTTTTTCAGATGGTTCATCCTTTCCATCCTGTCCTCCAAAACATGTCGCTCAGTCTTCAACCGATACCACAAAGCGCCAGTAATATTGCGCGTTGATTTTTGTCGAGCTTTACCGCATAGCGCATCTCGTTTGCGCCTTCAAGCGTCTTCAAAGTGTTCGCCGTCCTGGCTGTACTGCCAGCGGATCGACCACTTCGCATCCGTCGGCTGGACGTTGACCACGGCAGTCATTTCCAGCGTGTCGCCATAAGCCAGGCCGTCGCTTCCGTTGCTGATCAGTTTCCGTCTCAATCTGCACCGGCTGCCGGACGACCTTCGCATCCCAATGCGCCTGCAATTTGATTCTGCCGTCGCCGCTGTTGCGCAGATCCAGCTCGTTGTCGTCGCCGTCCAGCGCCGCAGGGTGAGCATCGTTTCCGCATCGCCGTTTCGGCTCAGCGTCAGCGTCAGCCGACAGCCGCCGCAAAAGCACCTCGCCGCCCTGCGCCACGCCGTCGTAGACCCACAGAACGATTTCGCCGTTTTCCCAACTGAGGGAAGCGCCGTCCATCCAGAAATCATCCGCCTGCCATGCGTCCGTGTCGCCGCCGATGGCTACCGCAAACGGCTCCAGCCGCACGCCGTCCGCGTTGTTCACGCCGATCACCAGCCGCGCCGAATCGCCGTTTCCGTCCAGTCTGAGCTGCGCCCAGTCGATTGTTTCGATTTGCTCCTCCGGCTCAGGCGTGGACGTGGGTTCGCGGCGTCACTGTCGGCTCAACCGTCGCCGTAGGTTCAGGCGTTGCCGTCGGCCGTCGCTGTCGGCTCGGGCGTCGTTCCTCCCGCAGGTTCCGGGCGTCGCTTCCGGTTCCTCCGTCGCTTCCGGCTCTTCCGTCCGTTCTTCTTCCGGTTCTTCCACAACTTCCTGGTTCTTCCGTGGCTTCCGGCTCTTCTTCAGCCTCTTCCGTCTCAATCGGCGTTTCCGTCTCGCTGTAAACTTCAGATTCCGCTTCAGCTTCGGTGTATTCGGGCTTTCCGCCTTCTTCATACAAAACGATTCCTTCGCTCTGCTGCTCATCCTCCGCGTTCACGCGCATCGGAGACGCTGCGCCCAGCAACACCAGGCACAGCATCCATGCAAAAATTCTTCTTTTTATTTTTCATATCGACATGCCCCTTTCGTCGATCTTTTTTTCATCTTTCCATTGAAAGCCGCATATACTTCCCATAGGGAGATATATACCGATTTCTTCTCTATTTTATTCTACCACTCTTCCTTGTTTTTTCAACTTACAAAATGCACAAAGGAAACGTTTTCAGATCTAACAAAAATGATAATTTTTCTTTTTTATCCCATCTCATATATAATGCCGCTAATTCTACACAATTCCCAGCGGATTACTTTCAATTTTCTCTTGACAAGCCGCGCTGTATCCTGTATAATGGTCTTGTTGTTAGAGATATCTAACACCTCCCTGAACCAAATTGCGGATGAGGTTTGACGCGCCCCTCTCCGCAGCCTTGCAGGCTTGACGCACCTGCCAGGTGTGCGCCCCGCTTGAGCGCAACCCAATCGAGCGAGGATCACTTCCCCCCTATTTTCTCCCTGTTTCTTAAAAGAAAGACCCTGTCGGGCATTGGACGCCGCCCGGCAGGGTCTTTCGCATGTTTACGGCTGAACCGTGATCTTCTGTCCGTCTGAATAGAGCGTCATCACGCCGTTTTCCTTCGCGGCGTAAACCGTCGCCCCGGCCTTTGCAGCCGGATGCGCACGCTGTTGGCGGGGTTTTTCCCCGTGACAAGCGCAACGCCCGGCTTTGGCTGCCTCCACCCATTCGGTGCAGGTTGCCGCTTCGCTGCCCCCGCGCGAGGCGATCAGCGCGTCGCACTTGACCGCCGCGCCGGAGGCGACGATCTCCTTTTCGCCGCTCGCGGTGATGCAGCCCGTCACCACGGCGCTCGTCTCCCCGTAGTCGATGCGCAGCGTCAGCCCGTCGTCGCGGCTGTCCGTGTGCTGCGTCCGCGCCGGACCGATGAATGTCACGCGCGCCCGCCTGAGGGTAAAGGCCATGTTCTGCGTCGCGAGACGATCTGCGTCCCCCCGCTTTTTCCGCCGCGTCGATCATCTGCGCGTAGGCCTTGCCCTTCGTCTGCGTCGGCGGCACAAAGAGATAATCCGGCCGCGTCAGCCCCAGCGCCATTTTCATCGCGCCGAGCTGTTCGTCCTCCGAGCCCATCGCGATCGCCGCGCTCAGGTGGTTCACGCCGCAAAGCAGAAGCTGGCCGCAGAGCGCCGCGCCCGTTCCGCTGCCCGCGCCGACAAGCATGGTGTATCCGTCCGCGCAGACAAAAACCGCCTCGCCGTCGCCCGCGCGCAGCGTCTTGATCGTCAGCCCGTTGGGGTTCACGCCGTATGCCCACTTGGGCAGCTTCTCCGGTCAGCTTCGAAACGTCCGGCAGCTCGATTTTGCTCAGATCAAAGTCGCCGAGCTTGATTTCCGGCAGATTGTAAAGCGGAGCGTCGGCGCGCCCGTCTGCGGGTCGCTCTTCACAAAGCCCAGCACATGCGCGCGCCGACAAACAGCAGCGCCGCCACGCCGAGCACGAGCAGCAGATTCGTCAGGCAGCCAACCAGACAGCCCTTTTTCTCTTGCGCACATGAGACCGCCCCTCGCGCGCCATCAGGCCATCGCCTCCAGCGCAGGAGACGAGTTTCCGGCAATCCTCCGCCGTCGTCGCCCAGCTTGTCACAAAGCGGACGGCCACGCGCCCGTCATCCAGCGTTGCCCAGCGCTCATAAGCGAAATCCAGCGCCAGCGCGGCGTTCTGCTCCTCCGTCAGCACGGCGAAAATCTGGTTGGTCGTCGTCCGCTGGAAGAAGGAATCCCCGCGCGCTCCATGCCCGCGCGGATGATATCGGCCATCTCGTTGGCGTGTCTGGCCCACGCGAAATAATCGTCGTGCTCCAGCGCCGCCAAAACATCACGCCGCCGAGCCGCCCCTTGGCGATCATGCCGCCGTTGTGCTTGATCATAAAGCGGAAATCCTTTTTGCAGCGCCGGGTTGACGATCACCATCGCCTCGCCGAAGAGCAGGCCGTTCTTCGTGCCGCCGATGTAGAAGCAATCCGCCAGCGCCGCCAGATCCCGGAGCGTCACGTCACATTCCGCGCTCGTCAGCGCGCTGCCCAGCCTTGCGCCGTCCACAAAGAGGATCAGCCCGTGCGCGTCGCAGATCCTGCGCAGCGCCTTCAGCTCGTCCAGATGGTAGACGGTGCCGATTTCCGTCGGCTGGCTGATGTAGAGCAGCCGCGGCGCGACCATGTGCTCGTCCGTGTGCAGCGCGCAGACGGCCTCCACGCCCTCCGGCGTCACCTTGCCGTCCTTCGCCGCGCAGGGAGCACCTTGTGCCCCCGTCGCCTCCACCGCGCCGGTTTTCGTGCGTTGATGTGCCCCGTCGGCGCGCAGATAGCCGCCTCGTAGGGGGCGCAGGAACGCCGCAATCGCGATGCTGTTGGCCGATGTGCCGCCGACCATGATGTGCACCGCCGCCCCCGGCTGGCCGCATTTTTCTCGCGAATCACGTCCGCCGCGCGCAGGCTGTAATCATCCAGCCCGTAGCCGCAGGTGTGCTCCATGTTGGTTTCAAGAAGCCGCTGCATCACAATCGGGTGCGCGCCCTCGCCGTAGTCATTCATAAAAAAACGTTTTCACAATTCTTCCTCCCGTTTGATGGTGCCGACGATCATCGTCTCGTCAACGGTGATCTCCGTCACGCCGCTCAGGTCAAGGCTGTCTGCATCGATGTTGGCGAGCATCGGGGTCATTTTCGCCAGATGCAGCGCCAGCGCCCCGCTGACCGGCATCGTATAGGTGATCGTCCTCTGTTCCAGCATCGTTCAGATGCGCGTGCGCGTAATCCGAAACGGGCGCGCCGTCGTAGGCCGCCAGCCGTCCGCCCCGCCGCCTCGCGGAGCTGGCAGATAGCCGGGCCTCGGCGCGAGCTTGATGAGCACGCCGTCCTTTTTGAGGATGCGCCCGAACTGCGCGTAGTTCGCCGGCGTAAACACGTCGAGCACCGCGTCGCAGCAGCCGTCCGCCAACGGTATGTTGGCCAAATCGCCGACGAAATACGTCGAGCGCCTGTCGCCCTTCGCTGCCAGCAGAACGGCCTCCTTCGACAGATCAAACCCGATCCGGATCATGTCCCGCTCCGGGCAGACGCTCCGCAGATAGTATCCCTCGCCGCATCCCGCGTCCGCCACGACAGGGCGCTCGGCGCGCACATATTTTCCAGCGCCTCGCCGACGGCGGCGGCAACCGGCGCAAAAAACACCCGCCTCAAACGCGCTCGCGCGGCTCTCAAACAGCTCCTTTTTTGTAGAAGGACGGCTTGGCGTTCGGCGCGAAATTGACGTGCCCCTGCAGCGATGTCGTAGCAATGGCGCTTGCCGCAGAGCAGGCATTTTTGCCCTCCTGATGAAAATTCTGCCCGAACAGATCGGGCAGCGAAGAAGCGCTACCGCTTCGTTTTGCATGGTTGTAACGCCTCACTCTTAGAAATAATAACGAAAGGGATTTGAGAAATACGGCTGCTCGATGGGGATGATATCCTCCAGAATGCGCACGGCGGTGTCATTGGCCTGCAGCCGCTCGACGCGCCGTTGAGGTAGGTCGGCCGCTTGTAGCCGTAGAACATGGCCGTCAGCGTCTGAATGTCGCAGCGGACGGTTTCGCCGCGCGTGCCGCCGCGCTCCAGAATGGTGTTGCCCGCCGCGTCCCAGCGCAGGGAGAAATCGCCGCAGTTGCATTCCATGATCGGGTCGTCGATGATGAAATGCAGGTCGTCGTGAATCGAGATGATGTCAAACGGATACTGCATGATGAATTCTTCGAAATCGACGATTCGCGCCATCATGTACGGCTCGATTTCCTCCTGAATCTCGCTGTCCTCCAGCAGGAACGCCATCGGCTCGTTCGTATAGTTGTTGCCGACCACCTTGTCAATCATCGAGAAATGCGCCGAGATATAGTTCCACAGGCCGTGGCGCGCCTCCTGATTGACGTACACCAGCTCCTTGATGCGGAACACATCGTTGGCGATGTAGTAGACGAGCGAACTCTGCCACGCGGAACGGCGGAGCAACCTTGTTCTTGACAACCTTGACCTTCGTGTGGTTGCCGACGACTTCGCTGCCGTTTTTGAGCTGCTCGCCGCGGCGCACGTCCAGACGCACGGAGGCGTAGAACTTCAGCGCACGACCGCCGGGGGTGGTTTCGGGGTTGCCGTACATCACGCCGACTTTCTCGCGCAGCTGGTTGATGAACACCGCGACGCAGCCGGTTTTGTTGATGATGCCCGCCAGCTTGCGCAGCGCCTGGCTCATCAGACGCGCTTGCAGACCGACGAAGGAATCACCCATTTCGCCGTCGATTTCCGCCTTCGGGACGAGGGCGGCGACAGAGTCGATGACAATGACGTCCAGCGCGCCGGAACGAACCAGCGCTTCGACGATTTCCAGCGCCTGTTCGCCTGTGTCGGGCTGAGAGACATACAGGTCGTCAATATTTACGCCCAGATTCTTGGCGTACACCGGGTCGAGGGCGTGCTCTGCGTCCACAAATGCGCTTCTTTCGCGCAGGCCGCTCGCCATTTCAAACGCCGTCTGCTCGCTGACCGCGCCGTAGGCCTCCAGCGTTTCGGACTTCACGCCGCAATACTTGACCTTCGCTTCGTTCGCATAGGTCACATGCGCTTCATACAGACATTCGGAAATGCCCGGATAATCCACAAAACTGGCGGCAACCATGCCGCCGGTGCAGCTTTCCGCCGTCGCAACGGTCAGCCGCCGCCACCAGCGCGCGCCCCGCCGCTTCCTGCATGGAGCCGTCGCTCGTCTCGGTCACGTCGTAAACGCAGTCGCCCAGCACGCCGCAGATAGCGTCCACAACCGGCTCAACCTGCCGCAGCGCCTCCGCCTCGTCCCTGCCGCGCGCCGTCACGCGGAGCTGACACTCGCCCAGCGCGCAATACGGCGCGACCGTCACGCCCCTCGCCGTTTCCAATCCACTGCGCGCATTCCTGTGCGACCTGGGATTCGCCCATGCCGTAAATGCGGATGAACCGCGACGCGATGCAGCCGCCGGTCTTTTTCGCCAGCCTGCCGTAAACCTGCCGGCCGAACATATCCGCCATCTCGTGCGGCGGGCCGGGGAGCTGGACGACGATCTTGCCGTCCTTTTCGATCATGCAGCCGGGCGCGGTTCCGCATGCGTTGGGCAGAATCGTGCAGCCCTGGGCGAACATCGCCTGTTTGCGGTTATTCATCGGGCAGGCGCGCCCGATTTTTTTCGAAATACCGGCCGATTGCGTCCCAGCTTTCGGGGTCAAATTCCATCGGAAGCCCCAGCAGCTCGGCGGCGATTTCCTTGCTCAGGTCGTCCTGTGTCGGCCCAAGACCGCCCGTGGTGATGACCAAATCGCTTCTGGAAAGCGCCAGCGCCAGCGCTTCGCGCATTCTCTGCGGGTTATCGCCCACCACCTGATGGTGGTACACCGCGATGCCGAGGCTCTGCAATTCGCGCGAGAGCATCTGCGCGTCGCTGTCCGCAATCTGCCCCATCAGCAGCTCCGTGCCGATGGCCACAATTTCTGCAATCATTTTTGCTCCACCCAGAACCGAACGGTTCTGCCAAACATATTCACATCGAGTAGAGCGTCATCACCGCCGCGGCAATCGTCAGCAACGCGGGCAGAAGCCCCTCGCCCGTGATCGTCAGCACGACCACCAGCATCATTTGCAGCACGGTCTTGATCTTGCCGCTCATGCCCGCCGCAATGACGTGTCCCTGCTCCACGGCGCACAGCCGCAGGCCGGAGACGACAAATTCCCGCGCGATGAAGATGATGCAGGCCGCGACGTTCAGCCGCCCGATGGCCGTCAGCATGATAAACGCCGTATGCGTCAGCAGCTTGTCGGCAATCGGGTCCATGAATTTGCCAAAGTTGGTAATCAGGTTGCGCGAGCGCGCGATGCGCCCGTCGAGCATATCCGTCAGCGAAGCGGCGACAAACACCAGCAGCGGCCAGACGCACATCGCCTTATCGCCGTTAAACGCCCAGAGCAGCAGCAGGTACAGCGGCACCATCGCCACACGCAGCAGCGTCATCTTGTTGGGCAGGTTCATCGCGCGAATCGCCCGCCCCGTCTGTTTCAGTGTCTCCACAAACTTTTTCATACGCGCTCTCCCATCAGGTCATACGCCTTCGCGGCCGTGATCTTCACGTTCACAAACGAACCGATCTCGCACGGCTCCTCCGAGCCGAAGAAGATGCTGCCGTCCGTCTCCGGCGCTTCGTATTCGCTGCGGCCGACATAGCGGCTGCCACGCTTTTTTTCCACCAGAACGCGGCAGGTCGTGCCCACGCGCGCCTTGTTCTGCGCCAGCGAAATGCCGTGCTGAAGCGTCATCAAACGGTCATAGCGCTCCTGGGGAATCTGGTCGGCATTTCCGCCGCGCGCGTGCCGTCCCTCCGGGCAGAACATGAACGCGCCCATGCGGTCGAACTTGATTTCCCTTCACGAAATCCATCAGCTCGTCAAAATCTTCCTCCGTTTCGCCCGGGGAAGCCAACCATCAGCGTCGTGCGCAGCATCATGCCGCGCTCTTTGAACATGCGGCAGACCTCGCGGATGTGCGCGCTGGTGTCCGTGCGGTTCATATCGGTCAGGATATGCTGGCTGATGTGCTGCATCGGCAGATCGAGGTAATCGCAGACGTTCGGCAGGCGCTTCATCGTATCAGCAGGCGCTCATCCACGCGCTCGGGATAGCAGTACAGCGCGCGCAGCCATTCCACGCCGGGAATCGCGGCGATTTCCTCGATCAACTGCGGCAGCTGGCTCTCGCCGCCGTCGTCCGTTCCGTAGCGCGTCGTGTCCTGCGCGATGAGCGTAAATTCCTTGACGCCCTGCGCCGCCAGCTTCCTAACCTCGGCCAGGATATCCGCCTTCGGGCGGCTGCGGTAACCGCCGCGGATCATCGGGATCGCGCAATACGAGCACCAGTTGTCGCATCCCTCGCCGATGCGGATGTGAGGCGCTGTATTTCGGCGTGGTCAGCACGCGGCCAAATTCGTGGAACTTTCCGTCGTCGTCGGTGTAAACGGGGCGGCCGCCCTTTGCAGCCTCCCGAATGGCCTGATCGAGCTTTTTGATAGTCGTTCACGCCCATAATCACGTCCACCCGGGCATCTCCTCGCGGATGGCCTCGGGTAGCTGCGCGAAGCAGCCCGTCGCCAGCAGGCGGCAGCAGCCCGTCTGCTTGTAGCCCGCCATTTCAAACAGCGTGGAGATGGCTTCTTCCTTTGCGGACTGGATGAAGCCGCAGGTGTTGACGATGATGACCTCCGCCCGCGACGGGTCGGAAAAATCTTGATAGCCGTGCTCCTTTTGAGCACCGCAAGCATCTGCTCGGAATCGACGCGATTTTTGCTGCATCCCAGAGAGATCAGCCCAACTGTTGTTGCCAAAATGATTGCTCCTTTAACTGCCGCTCGGGCAAACTGCGTTTATAGTCATACAGGATTATTTTATCATGCTCCGGCGGCAAATACAAGTTTCACACGCGCAAAGTCCACGTGCACGTGATCCTGCTCATGGTGTCGCGGTCGCGCACGGTGACAACGCCGGTCCATCGACGTGTCGAAATCGACGGTGATGCACATCGGCGTGCCGATCTCATCCTGACGGCGATAGCGCTTTGCCGATGGAGCCGGTCTCGTCGTAATCCACCATGAAATGCTTGCTCAGCATGTCGAATTTCGCCGGCCTCTCGCCGCACTTGTTCTTTTGCAGCGGCAGGACGGGCGCCTTGAACGGCGCGAGCGCCGGATGGAAGTGCATGACGACGCGGGTGTCGCCGCCCTCCAGCGCCTCCTCCTCGTAGGCCTCGCAAAGGAAGGCCAGCGCCGCGCGATCCGCGCCGAGGGACGGCCTCGATGACGTACGGAATGATCGTTCTCGCCCGTGGTCGGGTTCAGGTACTCCATGCTCTTGCCGGAGGTCGTCTGATGCTGGCTTCAGGTCGAAATCCTGGCGCTCTGCAACGCCCCAGAGCTCGCCCCAGCCGAAGGGGAAGAGGAATTCGAAGTCCGTCGTCGCCTTGGAATAGTGCGCCCGTTCTTCCGCTTCTGTGGTCGCGCAGGCGCAGATGCTCTTCCTTGCATGCCCAGAGCCCCTTGAGCCACTCGTGGCAGTACCGGTGCGCCAGTAGTCTGAACCACTCCAGATCCGTGCGCCGGCATGCAGAAGAACTCCAGCTCCATCTGCTCAAACTCGCGGGTGCGGAAGATGAAGCTGCCGGCGTGATCTCGTTGCGGAAGACTTGCCGATCTGGCAGATGCCGAACGGCATCTTCGGCGGGCGCGTCGTGCGCTGGACGTTGTTGAAGTTGACGAAGATGCCCTGCGCGGTCTCCGGGCGCAGGTAGATCTCGTTGCTCGCGTCCTCGGTCACGCCCTTTGAACATCATGTTGAACTTGCGGATGCCGGTGAAATCGTGCTTGCCGCAGGTGCGGGCAGGGAATCTGCTTCTCCGCGATGAGGCCTTGCTGCTTTTCGTCGTCCAGCCGTCCGTCTTCGATCTCCTGACCGTTGGCCTTCGCCCAGTCCTCGATCAGCTTATCCGCGCGGAAGCGCGCCTTGCAGGCCTTGCAATCCATCAGCGGGTCGTTGAACGAGTTGACGTGGCCGGCTTCGCCACCCAAACCTGCGGTTCATCAGAATCGCGCAGTCGATGCCGACGTTGTACTTGTTCCCCTCCTGCACGAACTTCTTCCACCAGGCGCGCTTTTGACGTTGTTCTTTGAACTCAACGCCCAGCGGGCCGTAATCCCACGAGTTGGCTTCAGACCTGCCGTAGATTTCGGAGCCGGGGAACACGAAGCCGCGGCCCTTGCACAGGGCGACGAGCTTGTCCATAGAAGTCGTTTTGCACCTTTGCCATGGAAAAACCCTTTTTCTCTCGTCTTTCGGAGAAATAAAAAGCGAAGATGCTTGCCCGTCGCCCCGTTGATTTGGGACGAAAGACATTCTTCCGCGGTTCCACCCTTGTTGACATGTAAAAAGCATGCCCACTTTGATTGTTCGCGTTTTGTGCGCGCTGCCCGGCTTCAAGCAACCCTTCAACGCGATTCGCACCGTTATGATACTAAAAAGCGTGATTTGTCAAGCCTGATTATAGCTCGTCGTCCCGCCTGGTCGTGATGCGGCCTTCGCCCGCTGACGCGCATCATGTGCGAAAGCCGTTCGCCGTCCCACAGCTCCACGCCCGTCGATTCCGCCAACTCGCGCGCGGATGCCGTGAACTCCGTCGGGCAGACGACCACCGGAATGTCGCAGCCGTAGTATTCCGCGCCCGCGTAGGCCTCCTGCACGGCGGCGTTGCCCACCGCCCCGCATAATTCTTGCACTGATGGCGTAGGTTTTGCCGCACGCGCACGGCGACGGGGATGTCCACGCCCTGATCGCCGCACTCCACCGTCACCCGACGTGCCGAAAGCCGTTGTCCCGAGCACCTGCGCCATGTATTCTTCAAATTCAAAGCCTGTCAGCTGCAGGCAGCGCTGCGCGCGGTTGCGCCTGCCCGTCATCAGCCGCCAGAGCCTGCCCAGCGGCCACGCGCGAGCAGCAAAGCAGGCGCTTGACCAGCCAGAGCAGCCCGCGCAGCAGCTCCCGCCATCAGCCAGCTGGATTCTGCGCAGAACTGCCACGACCGCCGCCGCAAAGCCTTCCAAAACGCGATCCAGCAGCGTCGCAGGCCGTCGAGCAGCGCCGCGGCGGGGTTTCGCTTTTATATTTCGTTCGTTTTGGTTTCTCGATTTTTTCGCCATGTGCGTTATGCTTTTTTCAATACACGCGACCGCGTGGCTGGAAATGCCCAGCCCTTCGCCCTCAAAGCCGAGCTTCTCGGTCGTCGTCGCCTTGATGTTCACGCAGTCGATATCCACCTTGAGATGGCGCGCCACGTTTTCACGCATCTGCTCGATGTAATCCTTGAGCTTCGGGCGCTGGCAGATGATCGTCACATCCGCATTGCCGACGGCATAGCCCTTTTCCTCCAGCAGCGCCACAACATGATCGAGCAGCTTGCCGGAATCCGCGCCCTTGTACGCCGGGTCGGTATCCGGAAAGTGGCGGCCGATGTCCCCAGCGCCGCCGCGCTGAAAGAGCGCGTCCATCAACGTGCCCGTGCAGCGCCACGTCCGCGTCGCTGTGCCCCCAAAAGCCCCAGCGAGGGAATCTCCCACCCCGCAGAGAATCAGCTTGCGTTCTCCGTCAGCCGATGCACGTCGTAACCATGACCGATCCGCATCATGGGTTTCTCCTCCTTTGGCCTTCGCGCTTCAAAATCACCTGCCGCGCCAGCAGCCATATCCTCCGGCGTCGTCAGCTTGATGTTTTCCACATCGCCTTCCGTCAGATGAACGGCGACGCCCATGTTCCGCCAGCGCCGTCGTCCGTCGCGCGCTCGCCGAGCGCATAGGCCGCGTGCGCCCTTGCGGATCAGTTTCCGCTTCAAACGTCTGCGGGGTCTGCACGGCGCGGTTATCGCGCGGCGGGTATCGACCACAACGCTGTCTTTGTTCACGCGCTTCACTGTGTCCTGAGCGCGACCGCGCCACGCCGCTGCCAAATTTTTTCGCGCTTTCCAGCGTCCGCGCAATGACGTCCGCCGTCACCAGCGGGCGCGCGCCGTCGTGAATCGCCACGTAATCGGCCTTTCGTCGCCGCCAATCCGCGGCAGACGCTCTCCTGCCCGTCCGCGCCGCCGAGGACAACCTGTGCCGCAGCCCCGCGTCGGCAAGAATCCGCTTCATTTCGTCCGCGTCGCAGGCGCCGGTGACCACGACGATTCCGCCGTCGAACCAGCCCGTCTGTTCAAACGCGCGCACCGTCCGCGCGATGACCGGTTCGCCGCAGAGCGGCGCGAGCACCTTTATTGCGCTCCAGCCCCATGCGCGTGCCGCGTCCGGCCGCGACAATCACCGCCGCATTCATCACATTTCCTCCCCTTCGAGCATTATTTCGTACATGGCCGAGGCGCTCGTTCTGCGCACCGTCTCCGCGACGGGAGAGCACGCGAAGCCGCGCCAGCTTTTCGCCGAAGCGGATTTCAATCACGTCGCCCTCCTTCACCTCCGCAGAGGGCTTGGCAACCTTGCCGTTGATGCTCACGCGGCCGCCCCCTCGCCGGCCCTCCTTGGGGCCACCGTGCGCCGCTTGATGATCCTCGAAACCTTCAGATATTTATCCAATCTCATGGCGATAACCTCCTGAATTGCGCGCCCCTCAGGGGCTTTACAGTTCATCCAAAACGTCGGCATATCGCGCGTCAATCGCGTGCCGCAATCCGTTCAAACGCGGGAATATACTGGTCAATCACGCGCTGTGCCAGCCGCCTGACTTCCTCGCCGTCAAATATGTTTCGTGTTGCGATCCCGAAGCATGTCCAGCCAAACCGTCTTTCATCCATGAAATCATAAACCGTATACGCCGCTTTGATGATTTCCTCGAGAGCCCGTCGCTGCCTCGGCGAGCCCTTTTCATAGGTCAAAAGCTCCTTGAGCAGCTTCCTCCCCAGATCGAATTGCAGACAGAATTTATCCTTAATCCCGCTGATGATAAATTCCTTATCCAGTTTCTGCTCGTCAGCGCGTTTCCAGCACGTCCAGATTCGACATAATTATCGTATTTCTTCATACAGCACCACGCCATCCTTCACCAATCTCCGCGCGGAACGCTTCCGGGCAGCGCGGCCGCTCCAGATCAACCACGTCAAAAAGCAGCGGCGTCCGTGCCTTCTCGTTCACGTCGTCCGTAAACCGCCACATCGCCGCCCTGAACGCCAAATCAATGTCGCTCTTGGGGCGATTGTCCCCCGTGCCCGCGATCCGAAGATCATCAGCTTTGGATTTTCGCTCCCCTCGCAACGCGCAAAGCTCCTGCACAAGCTCGGGTTTCAGTTGCATGTCACCCATGCCTCGCCGCCTCCTTCACGCTCCGCCCCCGGCCGCGCCGCCAGCACGGGCAGGCGCGCAGACAAACGGATAGATATACCGTCCGGCCATGACCGCCCGAGCAGGAACGTGCCCCAGAGCAGCACCGGCAGCAGCGCCAGCCGAACCGCCGCCACCGCCCCCAATACATCTCCCGCAGAAAAACAGCATTGTCCAGACGATCACGCCCATGTTGAACAGCCAGCCGACGACGGAATCTGCATCGCGCCCTTCGCGCCGAAGCGCCACGAAAGCGACGCCAGCGTCCGCGGGAACAGGCTTCGGCTTTCCGGCGGATCAAAATCGCACCAGCCCGCATCGTATGCGTCGGACATGCCCATCTGCTATAATACCCGAAACGCGGTATTCGCGATATGGGTAGAAGAACGGATAGGTCAGCGCCATGGTCGCGTCCAGATATGTCCCCGCGCACTTTTTCCCGACGGAAAGCCATACGCCGACGTATTTCTTCACGTCCGCGCGGAATGCCTGCGTGTCGAATTCAAATTTCACCGGGTCGG
>VOFC01002976.1_pt1 | contig 40680 bp, 42 predicted proteins | sample 5384161 | NCBI WGS metagenome assembly VOFC01 (sample SAMN12384722, study PRJNA508395) | human gut metagenome | isolation source: healthy gut B | host: Homo sapiens
TATCATTAGGGTCTACACAAACCATCTTTTTTTTGACCTCTTCGTCAATGATAACATAATTGATGGTCACCTCAGCAGCAGTTCCCGCCGTAGTAGGTAAAGCAAAAGTAGGGACAGCCTTTTGACGAGTATCCGCCACACCTTCCAGAGACTTCACATCTGCAAAATCCGGATTATTCACAACAATACCAATACCTTTTGCCGTATCAATGGAAGAGCCGCCACCCAAAGCCACGATAAAATCGGCACCGGATGCCTTGAAAGCAGCCACACCATTCTGTACATTGGTAATGGTAGGATTGGCCTTCACATCACTGAAGAGCTCATAAGGTATACTGTTCTTCTCGAAAACTTCAATCACTTTATCAGCCACCTTGAAACGGATCAAATCTCTGTCCGTTACAAAGAAAGCCTTTTTGAAACCTCTGCGGGCAGCCTCCACGGCAATCGTTTCGCGACAGCCGGCACCGAAATAAGAGGTCTCATTCAATATCATTCTATACATAATTACACACTATCTGTTAAAACAATTATTTGGGCAAATTAAACGCTACGGACATTTCCTTCATTTGAAGCTGGCTCATACCATCCGGTTCAAAACCCATATTTTTGGCAGCGATATAAATAAGGGCGGATTTATTGAGTACATCCACCTGGTCGAAAGCAGCCATCACATCCACATCCACAGCAAACACACCATGTTTCTCCCACATCACTACATCATAGTCATCCAGTTCGCGGATGGTAGCCTCAGCCAATTCTACCGAACTGGGAAGTTGATAAGGGATGATGCCCAAACCGCGGGGACAGAAAGCCTTTGTTTCCGGTATCATACTCCAAAGCAGGTTCGAAGCTACATCTTTTTCCAGAAACTTCTTGTTGTGAGTCATGGCTACCAGCTCAATAGGATGCGTATGCACCGAAGCTTTATAGGGAGAACCTTTCGCTATCAGATTGTTGTGTACACTAAGATGGGAAGGAAGTTCCGATGTAGGCTGTACAGACTGGTCGGCTATAATGACATAGCTGGCACAGTCATCCAAAATGCGGATGACCGAACCGTTCTCCATCGGCCAACGGGCCAAATCGCGCATACGCTTGTTGGTGCCTTTGCAATAAAAATAGCAGTCTTTCAAATAAGGTAAAGTAGCACCGATTGATTTCACCTCACTAATGGCGGGCATAGCCTTGATTTCATCGTCTACAAACTCAGTGATGTTGACCGTAATATTGCCCCCATTACGTTCTGCCCAACCTTTCTGCCAGAGATAACCAGCCACCTCAGCCACCTTATTAACTTCCGCAGCCAGCGCCGGACGATTTTCTAGAATTGATTTCATATATGCAGATATATTTTAGTTTTATATTCAAAGATAGGTATTTAAACTTACCCCAGCAACTGTGGCAGGAAAGAAGAAATTATCAAGACTGCCAAGCCTATGACAAGCACTGTAATTGTCTTGGGTGTACACCCTTTCCATTCCTTCAAAAGGATACCCCAAACATTGGAGAACGTTACGTTCAACGACATCAGGATGCACCACGAGAATGTGAGCAATACCGGAGAGGCAGCAAGGAATCCCTTACCCAAGCTAAGACCAAAGAACTGGCTGTACCACAACACACCGGCCAAAGCACAAAACAAGACATTGTTTACATAAAGGGATTTCTTGCCATAATCGCCCCAACTTTTGTTCCTGGAATTCTGATAGAAACAATAGACGGCATTCGTAATGAAACCACCCTGTGTCACCATCAATGTAGCAGGCAGTGTCTTGAATATATCCGCACTTTCAGCAAAACAGAGTTTCTCTCCAAAACCCAATCCTATACTGAAACACGCACTCATAAATCCGGCAAGAAGGGCTACAATAATACCTTTAGTAAAATTGAAATCCTTTACGGCCTTCTTCTTCTCTTCTTCGCTCAGGCTGGCAGACTTCATGCTACCGGCCAGACCGATAATGCCAATACCTACCAACGTGACCACTACACCAACAATAACCGATGTTGTCAAATCTCCTGCCTTACCAGTAAATACCGGAGTCAATATCGTTCCCAATCCGGCACAAGTACCCAAAGCGATAGACTGCCCAAGAGCTACGCCTAAATAGCGCATAGACAAACCAAACGTCAGTCCCCCCACTCCCCATAAAGCTCCGAAGAACATAGTCCAAAGCGTATCCGCAGGATTGTTTGCATAAATCTCGAACAGCGAATTGCCGGCAGGTACTGCCAGCAACGCGCCCAAGAACGGAAAAACCAGCCAAGCGAAAACACCTTGTACAATCCAATACGACTCCCAGCTCCACTCCTTGATGCGGTTAATGGGTACATAGCAACTGGATTGGCAGAATGCTCCGATGGCAATAATCAATAACCCTAATATTATTTCCATTTCTGTCAGTTACAAGGGTTTCCTATCCTCTTTTAGAGGTTACATTAACTTCATACTTCTCTATTTCAGCGATGAACTCCTCACCTACCGGAACATTGTTTTTCAGACAGAACATGTCCCAAACAGCGTTCCAAGGCAAAGCCTTAGCCTCTTCGAGCAGAGCAAGGCGCTGGAAACCTTGACCGGTGGCCTCATACTCGCGAAGTTTAGCCAACGGTTCCAGCAATGCCCGCAACATACATTTCTGTGCGGCACGGGTACCGATGACATAAGCGCCTATACGGTTGATGGAAGCATCGAAATAATCAAGACCGATGTGTACACGGTCCAAGGCATCGCAACGGACAATCTCCTGGAAAAGTTCGAGAGTCGGGTCATCCATGATAGTTACATGGTCAGAATCCCAACGTACCGGACGGCTTACGTGGAGCATCAGCTCAGGGACAAAGAGCAACATGGAAGACACCTTGTCTGCAGCACTTTCCGTAGGATGGAAGTGCCCGGTATCAATGGTAATAAGTTTCTGATGCTGTACACTATAGCCCATACAGAATTCATTGGAGCCTACTGTATAACTCTCTAAACCTATGCCAAACACCTTCGATTCAAGGCAGTCCTTCATATGCTTGTATTCCGTAGCAAAAATACGGTCGAGAGAATCTTTGAAAAGCACACGATACTTCATACGGTTTACAGTGATATCCTTGCTACCATCATGCACCCAAAGATTCATGATGCAGGGATCTCCCTGGCGGCGCCCCATTTCTTCGGCAATGGCACGACAACGTTTAGTATGTTCGACCCAAAAGTCACGGATACCTTGGTCCGGATGAGCCAGAGAAAGATTACCGCTCTTCGGATGAGAGAAAGAAGTGGAATTAAAATCCAATTTTATACCATTCTCGGCTGCCCATTGCATCCAGCTTTCGAAATGTTTCACCTCTACCTGATCGCGATCTACGAAGGTACCGCCAAAGTCACCGTAAATCTCATGCAAATTCAAACGGTGCTTACCGGGGATATAAGAAGCAGCTTTCAAAATATCGGAACGCAGTTCTTCCATATTACGGGCTTTACCGGGATAGTTTCCTGTTGTCTGGATACCACCGGTCAATGAGCCGGCAGATTCGAATCCCTGAACATCATCGGCCTGCCAACAATGCATAGAGATAGACACTTTCTGAAGTTGCTCCATTACTTTTTCTACATCCAATCCGAGAGCTGCGTAACGCTCTTTAGCAATTTCATACGCTTTGTTTATCAATTCTTCTTTCATGATACGTGATTTGATTATGAGTTATAAATTATTGGTAATCATTATCCATTATAATTAGTCATCGTCAATTGCTTGAAGTGCAGGTAAGCGGTATTCCAATCCTCCATATCCTGCGGATAGAAAGTCTTTAATGGTATGGAACGGTTGATGAGCTGTCTCATGGAAGCAATGTCTCTAGCTGCTCCGGCAGCCAATGCCTGAACCATAACGTTACCGATAGCAGTAGCTTCGGAAGGTCCGGCAATCACGGGAATACCGACAGCATTGGCTGTCCACTGGTTAAGCAGTTCGTTACGGCTACCGCCACCGATAACATGTAAAGCCTCCACCGGACGTGGTGAAAGATTTCGCAGGCTATCCAGCACCTGACGGTATCTCAAAGCAAGACTCTCAAAGATACAGCGTACTATCTGTCCATGTGTCATGGGAATAGGCTGACGATAATCGGAACAATAGGTCTTGATGGCTTGCTCCATATTCGCCGGATTGGTAAACAAAGCATCATCCGGATTAATTAGACTACGGAATGGTTCACAAGTACCAGCCTCAACGATGAGTTCAGAATAAGGGATTTCCCCCCATTCGGTACGGCAACGTTCAAGCAGCCACATACCACAAATATTTTTTAACAAACGAATGGTTCCTTCCACACCGCCTTCATTCGTAAAATTCAAGGATTCTGTTTCAGCAGTAATGACTGGAGCATCCGTCTCCACTCCCATCAGAGACCAAGTACCACTACTTAGATAAGCAAAATTACGGTCCATGGCAGGTACGGCAGCAACAGCAGAAGCCGTATCATGCCCGGCAACAGCTATCACGGGGACAGCGCCAAGTCCGGTTATTCGTTGTACTTCCTCCGTCAAGCCCCCTATTTTTTCACCAGGATAGACAAAACGCCCGAAATGAGCTTGTGTCAGTCCAATCTCCTGCAGCAAGGCATCCTCCAGCCTGCAGGTATTGGCATTTACCAACTGTGCCGTACTGGCAATAGTATACTCCGTTACCATCTGACCGGTCAACATATAACTCAAAGCATCAGGCATAAACAGCAATTTATCTGCAGCTGCCAATGCACTGTCATGATTACGGCGTAATGTATCAAGTTGGAACAAGGAGTTGAAATTCATCACCTGAATCCCCGTCCATCCATACACATGGCTACGAGGTATACGTGTGAAGAACGCTTCCGGAGCACCCACCGTATGAGGGTCACGATAGGAATACGGCTGGCGAAGAAATCCCCCATCCTTACCTACACAGACAAAATCTACTCCCCAAGTGTCGATACCGATGGAAGTTATTTCTACACCTTTACGGGCGGCAATCCTTAGCCCTTCAATAATATGACGGTAAAGTTCATAAATATCCCAGTAAAAATGTCTGCCAGCTTCAATCAGATGATTTGGGAAACGGTTTACTTCTTCCATTTCCAAACCATTCGAAAAAATACATTTTCGCAAGGACGTGCACGACGGCGGCCATCTTCATCCTTACCGCTTTTCAGACAGATTCCGTCATCCCCCACATCAAAGGTAGAATTCACAATCAGCGCGTTTTTACAAGATTCCAAATCCAGTCCGTCACCGTTCTGCGCATAGCTCGGATTACGCACCTGCACATCTTCAACCAGCACATTCTCACACATCAGCGGATGCAGGTTCCATGCCGGAGAGTTCTGGAAAATCACCCCTTGCAACCACACATTCTTACACTCTATCAGACTCACCATCACCGGACGAAGGAAATGACGGACACTTTGCCACTCTTCCTCCGTTTTCAGATTCTGGGGGACATTCATATTACTGATAGTATCCCCTTTCAAAGTTTCAGGATAAGGGAACCAGTAGGTAGGACGTTTATATACACCGCCACGGGCTGTTGTCTGCTTCCAGACGCTCTCCGTAACCTTCTCACGCTTCAACGGACGCCAGTAATGGCCGTTTCCGTCAATTGCCCCTTCGCCGGTTATAGCTACATTTTCCAGGTTACGGCCGGAAATCGGAGACTGGCAACGACGGGTATCCAACCCCTCAAATACTGTTTCCACCAAAGGATAGAGGTCCACATCAGGAGAGAAAAGGATAACAGCCCCTTTTTCCAAATGCAAGTCAATATTACTTTTCAATACGATTGGTCCTGTAAGCCAAACACCGGCAGGAACAACAAGATGTCCTCCCCCTTGTTCGGAAAGGGCATTGATTGCATCGGCAAAAGCCGATGTACATAGAGTTTCCCCATTACCGACGGCATTAAACTCTTTCAGATTGACCGTACGGTCGGGAAATCTCGGCGCTTCCACACGAGGCATGTCAAAAGGCAGGTTACGATAGACAGCTTCATACTTATAGTCCGCAGACTGGCAAGAACTGAATATCCATAAACAAACAGCAGCAATTACATACAATGGTTTTGTCATTCTTAATAGCGTTTTAAAGTTAGCAAACATACCGGAACATCTTATTCCGATACATGTATTAATTATCTCCTAAATAATAAGGCGGTACGGGTGCTTGAGGATACCCCATGCTACGATGAGCCACATAACTACGGTACAAAGCGTCCTGCATCAACGTTACCCTACGGTCTGTCGCAGGAATATCGGTGCGGTAAATACGCAGTTCGCCGGGCAAAGCCGTTATCAGTTCCTCGCGCCAGTCACCTTCCATATCAGCCATCAGTAATATATCCCCCTTTGATATTTTCCGTCAATATCTCACCTTTCCATTTCAGATGCTCTGGCTACGTCCACCGGAAGAGGAGACCTGCTCCCCCAACGGTTATCGTCTCCTTTGAATGTCTCACGCAACAAATCGGCATCCCACCATATCCAGTTACGGCAACCGGGTATCTCATCTTGAGATACTTGCAGTTTCTTCCCGTTGGCAGTAAGCAAATATCTGTCGGTACTCCCCCTTACGGTCTTCGCTGGCAAAACACTCCAAACCGGGATGTTCAGGATCAAAATCGGCCACCATACCGTCACCTACATGATAGGTGGTCTGCCCGATTTTCCATATCAATTTACCCGTAGCCGCATCCACTACTGAAACGCCACGACCATCTTCCTTTTTGGGTTCACTTACCATAAACACCTGCATGCCTTCCCTATCGGGATGCAACTTGCAAAGATATGCCTTGTCGCTATGTCCCAAGCCCGAAGACCACAAAAGTGTTCCGTTATCATCAAGCATACAGGAACCTAACATAACCTCATCACGGCCATCACCGTCCACATCGGCAGTAACCATGCTGTGCGCACCCATACTGCGGACAACAGGATTCTCCTCATCACCGTCCCAACGCCATGCACGTTCCAATTTACCGTTTTTCAACATCCAGGCATCCACAACCATCAGCTTGTAAGTGCCGCGTGCCGCCAGTATAAACGGGGTCTTTCCGTCTAAATAGGCAACCCCCATCTGGTTACGATTCTGACGAATCAGATTTCCGTAACGGTCATTGCGCTCAGGCCAATCCACCCGGTCTATCTCCTGGCCGGTCATGCCGTCCAGTACGGAAAGATATTCACTCCCGCCGCAAACACGTCCTTTCTCGTTTTTCACATAGTCAGTGCCTGCTGTTTTAATCGCCACCTCAGCCTTACCGTCACCATTGAAATCGTATACGATGAAAGGCGAGTACCAGATACCCGGTTCAATCCCCGGCCCCATATCGTATGTCCACAGATAAGTGCCGTCACTCAAATAAGCGGATATTTTATACGTTTTTCCGGTAGTATCACCCGGCATGCCCGGATCTACGTTCGTTTCAGGAGTACGGACGATATAATCATAAGTTCCGTCCCCGTTCAGGTCGGCCAATGCTATCTTTCCTGCTTTTGCATTATCTTTCAAGCGGATAGATGTATAAGGTTTCAAATCGACCGATGCAACCTTCCGTTTTTCCGATACAACCGGTTTCTGTCCTTTTACAACAGCCTCCACCCAATAGACGGCTTGTGCATGAGGAGCGGTGTCCACAAAGTCACAAGTACGGGAAACGGCCTTTTTCGTCAGGCGGCAAGCCTTTCCGCCCACCTCACGATATACATGGAAAGCCGTAGCGGGAGCATCCGATGCCAGCAAACGCCAGCTGAGATACACGGATTTGCCGTCCCGGGAAGGGGCAACCGCCAGTCCGCGATTTAAATTTTCAGTAATCCGCTCTTGGGCAAATCCCTCTACCAACGGTTTCGGTTCATGCTTAGGATCAAGGATTTCATAGAAATAGTTTCGTTCACGCGGGTCTTGAGCATATAAAGAGCAGAAAGCGCAAACAAGCGCTACTCCGCCCAGACTGATTTTTTTCATTGCATTTCGTTTTTAGTTATCTTCAGTGGTATAATACGTACAGGGCCTAATAATCCGCTTGGCACAGGTTCAACCGGCATAAGTCCCTTTTTTTATAACCAAGCGCTGCAATATTTATATCTTTGAAGATGCGCCACTTCACTCCACGGCGATCCATATCGGCTATGCGATTGGCAGGTAGATTGGTTACTTCTATTTCCAGAATATTCTTTCCCGGACGCAAGTATTGCCCGATGGGGCAACAATAGGGCACAGCCCATAAAGTGGCAACATTCCGGCCATTGATACGTACACGGGCACTTTCACGGACATCGCCAAGTGAGAGTAACCAGTCCTGGGCCGAGGCCGGATTTTCAATCACAAAAGTGGTTGTATAACAGCCTGTTCCCATCGTCGTTTTAGCACCTTCAAAGGATAAATCCGTCCATGAGCCCAAAGCAACGGAATCCGGCACACTATGTACCGCAGGAGCGCTTTCCACAAACCGCAGGTTCCATAAGCCGGACAGTTCGACAGCTCCCCGTGTGCAGCAGTCTGATACTTCCATTCCAGCCTGTACGTCAACTTCCGTAAAAGTTTTCAATATGGCAGATTCTCCGGAAGCCAATTGCAAATAAACTTCCGTCTTTCCATCCTTCTGACGCAAACGAGCCTTGCCGGAAACACCGTTCATCGGATTATAAAGCATAGCCGAACGTGCAGGCACAGCCAACGGTATCCAACTTTCCGTATCTTTTCCGGTCAGTGCGGATATGAAATAATGGTAGCCCTCCGTGTTTTTGCGACGAATACAACTCAAATCAAAAGATGTCTTCATCGCTTCCGGTATAGCAGCAGTCTGCGCCAGTGTACGGACATAATCCGTACCGAAGAACACCGTCTTACCTTTACCTTGCTTATTTCCTAACTTCTTTATCTGCTCCAAAGTACGTTTAAATTCCGTGCGGCGCCGTTCCAATCCGGCATATCCCGGAACATCCTCTGGATACCGGTCCAGAAACACAACGGTCGCCCCTCTTTTGCCAATTCGAGCAGGCGGGCAAGTACGTCTGCAGGCATTAAACGTGCACCGGGAACAACCAGCGCTTTATAAGCTGTTCCGCCTGACGTCACAATTTTCTTATCACGGCAGGTGGCCGTACGAATGAAGTTATCGGAAATATAATCCAAATCATATCCCGCATCATTGATCCGATGCACCGCATCGATAAAACGGGGAGCACGCTTCGCCATCTTATGAATGTCGAACATCAGCAGTCGTCCGTCCTGCTCCTGCCACATATCATACAAAGGCAGATAGATCAGAAAATCATTATCCGGTTTTCCCATTTGCAAAAAGCTCTGGCAACGGGATATATATTGAAAGAAAGCAGGCGCATCACGCCAGATGCTGTTCGTCGGACTCATATCCACTGTAGCATAAAACTTCCAGCCGGGCCAGGCAGCCTCAGCAGGAGAATAAGTCGTACCATGGAAAAAAGTATGATTGACGCCGGAAACGAACATGAGGTCGATATCCGGCTTGCACTGTGACAGAGAAGTGCGGAAATGTTCCGTCAGCCAAGTAAAAGTTTCCGAAGAGGTATAAGGTTTACCGGCAATATGAGCGCCCGAAGATGCGTATTTCAACATGGAGAGGTCGGAATCATTGGGACGCGTCAGCGAATCCTTACGCAATCCCCGTATACCGAAATCAGACAAACCGAAACCTTCGCACTCCGGAATATCCACCGTAGCATAAAGGTCTATCAGATTTCCCGGCGAGCCATGAGCCTGATTTCTGGTTTTAGCCCCGTGCCGATGTGCCCAGTCCGTCCACTGGCGGGTGAAATTCTCCTGCAACAGTTCACCGAGAGTTTCACGATAATCGGAGATGATGCGCCGGGTCTTGTCCGAACGCTCCCCTGCCGCCAGAAACTCCGGCAGGTGTTCTTCCAGTTTATAACCGCGACGCGCCAGAAACTCATCAAAAGTCCTTCCGACCAGTCCGCCCCGTAAACCTCATAGGAGTCGTTAAAGAAATTATGGGGATAAGCTGTAGCACCACCTGCCGTATCCTTGAACTTTCCGTCAAAAGCGCGTTCAAAGCGTCCGAGATAGTTTTTCACGGCACGGGCCGAGAAATGATTCATCACATACCCCTCACCGCCGGGCCGCACGCTTCACTTTCTGCAAAGTCTTGCCGCAAAAGGCGGCAATCAAACGCCAGCTCCCTTTCGGAGCTTTCCAGCATAACATTCCGTCTTTTACCTTATCCGTCAAATCCAGACACTTCCCCGTATCGGAAAAGGCCATCAGGCGCTCCAGTTTGGCATAAGGCTTTTGTTTTTTATCGGCAACCTCTATTCTCTGATCAAGCGTATTCCCGCCTTCTAACCGATATTCCGTAACAAACAGTTTGCAGGCGGCATCCTCTATCCCCACTTCAGGACCTCCGAAAGGCCAGCCGGTACCGGTGTTCATATCAATCTGCATGCCCAGACGAGACGCTTCACTTTCCGTATATTGCAGCATCTGCATCCATCGGGGAGAGAGAAACGGAATATCCTTCGCATCATTTCCCTGTACGCCATAAATCGGAGTAATCTCCATCGTACCCATTCCCGCCGCAGCATATGCTTCCAGATTACGGGTCAGGTTTTCCTTATCCACCGCACTTCCCATCCACCACCAGCGTGCAGCCGGTTTGGCATCCAAACCAATCTCCGGCCACGAAACATCTTGTGCAGACAAAAAACCTGCACAAAATGCAAACATGGCAATACAAAACAATCGATTCATACCTATTTTATTTTCTCCAGTTCCAGACATCCCATAATGAACGGTCCCTGTTGCTTTGGCGTCATTATCCCTCATCTTTTCACCTATATAATATTCAAAACTTCCGTCGCGATACGGATGACCGCCCAAACCGCCAACCTGGCAACAACGGGTCAGAGTCAGCGTTCCGTCCTGTTTCTCCACCAGCAATTTATCTTTCAAGCCCCGCAGAGCCTTTTCCGCTACAGCGCGGTATCCGGCATAGATATATCCTTTGTTCACCGCTTTGGCATAAGCATACATACATTGGGTGGTTACGGATGCCTCAGGGAAATTACCCTTGCGTTTAGGCTGGTCGATAACCTGATACCAAAGTCCCGCCTTATCCTGATATTTCGGCAATGTCTCCGCCAATCCGCGGATATAGCCAATCATGTCGGCACGTCCCGGATGATTTTCCGGTATAAAGTCCAAGGCGTCCACCAGCGCCATAAACCACCAGCCTATACTGCGTCCCCAAAAGTTGGGAGAATGTCCGGTTTCCGGATTGGCCCAACGCTGGCTCTTGCTTTCGTCCCACGCATGATGATACAGTCCTGTCTTGGCATCATAGGTATGTTTATGGCAGAGACGGAACTGTTTCACCGCCTCGTCAATCCATTCCGGTTTATTGAATTCCGCACCATACTGCGCCATAAACGGAGAAGCCATATACAGTCCGTCCAGCCACATCTGATGTTGATAGATCAATTTATGCCAGAAGCCACCTTCCAAAGTACGGGGCTGGTTCTTCAACTGTTTGATAAGGATATCCATTGCCGCTTTATATCGTTGGTAGCCGGTTTCACGATAAAGGTCAAACAGCACCTTTCCGGAGTTAATGAAATCCAGGTTATAAGTGGACTTATCATACAGATGGATTTCCCCCTTTTCATTAATCAGAGAGTCGGCCCATTGCTTCACATAATCATAGTAACGACGTTCGCCCGTTGCCTTCCACATCTGCAACATGGCGCAGCAACCCACTCCCTGGGCATAACCGAAGAACAGGCGCTTGCCGTGATCCAACCGGTAAGCCTGCGGAAAACGCATCATCTCGGAGTCGGCAAACCAACGTGCATACGAGCCTTGTTCCCATGTATCCGTACGGAAAGGCACTGCGGGCAAACCCGACTTATTATAAAGATTTACACGGAAGAAGTTACAAAAGCCGTAACGTACGGCAACCGGCTCCGCCACCTGCGGAGCGAAAACTTCCAGCCGGCTGCCTTTTATCACAGCCACCGCCGGATAGAAACGCCGGTCGGCTCCTGCAACCAGAAAACCCTTGACCGGAGCATCTTCAGGTGTCATCAATCCGTCTTCGGCATATTCAAAACTCAATACAGCCTTATTGCCGCTGACTTTCATCGTTTTGAAGAGCGGGCCGGAGTATGCCACATCCTTCCCATATTGTTTGGCAAGCGCCCACAAAGCCATGCGTTCACCGGCCACCCGCTTATTACGCGGATGAATATCCGTAGAATCCGCCGCATCCGTAACAACCGCCATACCCACATTCTTCAGCCCGCTTTGCCATGTTTTGAGCTGTGCTTCACGAATACCGGCCGGCTGTCCTTTATGCGGAGCAATCTGCATGAAATAGAACGGCATGTCGGGTTGCTTCCATTCTTTCCGCCAACTGTTAATCATATTGGTGAATACCTGCTGATATTTTTCATGACGAATAGCATTCGATTCTCCCTGATACCAGATATTTCCTTTCACCGTATATCCCAGAATAGGATGAATCATTCCGTTCCAAAGCGTAGCAGGAACCTTGCAATATCCCTTCTCCTGCTTCACATTCTTCAAAGCAAAATCTTCAAGTACATCTGCATAGAGCGGATTGTTCTTCATAACGCTCATCTTCGTCCACGATTCCGCATGCGTGCCTCCCCATGTAGACTGTATCATACCTACCGGCACATTCAATTCCTTATGCAACCGGCGTCCGAAAACGAATCCCACAGCCGAGAAGTCATACAGGTTTTTCGGCGTGCACACCAGCCACCGGCCTTGACAATCATCCATTTCACCGTCGGGAGCCAACTGATGCTCCACCCGGAACAGACGAAGTTCCGGATAATCCGCGTCCTTCATCTCCTCGGCTTCCGTTATCATACCGGTCATCCATTTTTTATCGGGATGCTTGCAAACCGGATATTCCATATTGGATTGTCCGGTACAGAGCCATACTTCACCTACCAATACATTATTAATAGTAATCGTATTTTCACCGCTCACCGTAACAGACTGCCCTTTTGCAGCCGCAGGCGTTTTCAGCTTCACAGCCCATTTGCCGTCAGCCGCAGCCTTGGTTGTTACGGTTTTATCCGTCCATGACGCTCAATCGGTTAGATGCCATCAAGATGATTATCTCAAGCAAAGACGTCAGTTCTCAGGAAGAACTGTTGCAAGCTTTGAGCAAGGAAGGCTTTGAACTGACACAAGCCACCTTGTCACGCGACTTGAAACAGCTGAAAGTAGCGAAAGCAGCGAACATGAACGGTAAATACGTATATGTGCTGCCCAACAACATCATGTATAAACGTTCGAACGACCAGAGTGCAAGTGAAATGCTGATGACAAGCGGATTCGTTTCACTTCAATTTTCGGGCAATATTGCCGTCATCCGTACCCGGCCCGGATATGCCAGCAGCATGGCCTACGACATCGACAACCGAGAGTGTCCCGCCATTCTGGGTACCATTGCCGGAGATGACACCATCATGCTGGTGGTGCACGAAGCAGCGTCACATGACGAGGTACGCAGCTTCCTATCGCAAATCATCCCGAACATTAAATGATAGATAACAACAAAAAACAAGAAATTAAATAAGAAATGGATTCGAAACAAATTGATGTGATGGTGGCTGACGCCTCACATGAAGTTTACGTGGATAAGATTTTGGATACCATCCGAGAAGCTGCCAAGGTACGCGGAACGGGCATCGCAGAACGCACACACGAATATGTGGCGACTAAAATGAAAGAAGGAAAAGCTATCATAGCTTTGTGTGGAGACGATTTTGCCGGTTTTACCTACATAGAGAGCTGGGGTAACAAGCAATATGTAGCAACCTCCGGTTTGATAGTACACCCCAAATATCGGGGACTGGGGCTGGCAAAACGTATCAAGACCGCTTCTTTCCGCCTGGCACGCCTACGCTGGCCTAATGCTAAAGTTTTCAGTCTCACCAGCGGAGCTGCCGTCATGAAAATGAATACCGAGCTGGGATATGTGCCCGTCACCTTCAACGAACTGACCGATGACGAATCGTTCTGGAAAGGTTGCGAAGGCTGTATAAACCATGATATATTGGTAGCCAAGAACCGGAAATTCTGCATTTGCACAGCAATGCTTTACGACCCGAAGCTGCACGAAGAAGATAAAATATAAAAATACTAAGGATATGGAAAAGAAGAAGAAAGTAGTAGTCGCATTCAGCGGAGGTTTGGATACCTCGTTTACGGTGATGTATCTTACCAAAGAAAAGGGTACGAAGTATATGCAGCTTGTGCCAATACGGGCGGTTTCAGTGCTGAACAGTTGAAGACAAACGAAGAAAATGCCTACAAGCTGGGCGCCAAAGAATACGTCACCCTCGACGTGACGCAGGAATACTATGAGAAGAGCTTGAAATACATGGTATTCGGCAATGTATTGCGTAACGGTACTTATCCTATTTCCGTAAGCTCCGAACGTATATTCCAGGCGCTGGCCATTGCACGCTACGCCAACGAAATCGGCGCAGACGCCATTGCACACGGTTCTACCGGTGCGGGTAACGACCAGATTCGTTTCGACATGACTTTCCTTGTCATGGCTCCGGGCGTGGAAATCATCACGCTGACACGCGACATGGCTTTGAGCCGCCAGGAAGAGATAGATTATCTGAACAAACACGGCTTTGCAGCCGACTTCACCAAACTGAAATATTCCTATAACGTAGGTTTGTGGGGTACTTCCATTTGTGGTGGCGAGATTCTGGATTCCGCGCAAGGGTTGCCCGAAAGCGCCTATCTGAAACACTGCACCAAAGAGGGCAGCGAGCAGTTGCGCCTCACTTTTGAGAAGGGGGAACTAAAAGCCGTGAACGACGAGACATTCGACGATCCCATCAAAGCCATCCAGAAAGTGGAAGAGATCGGTGCAGCATACGGCATCGGCCGCGACATGCACGTAGGCGACACGATTATCGGTATCAAAGGCCGTGTAGGCTTCGAAGCTGCCGCACCCATGCTGATTATCGGCGCACACAAGTTCCTGGAGAAATATACCTTGAGCAAATGGCAGCAATACTGGAAGGACCAGGTAGCCAACTGGTACGGCATGTTCCTGCACGAAAGCCAATATCTGGAACCGGTAATGCGCGACATCGAAGCCATGCTGGAATCCTCGCAACGCAACGTAAACGGTACGGCTATCCTCGAGCTTCACCCACTCTGCTTCTCTACCGTAGGTGTAGAAAGCAAGGACGACCTTGTGAAAAACAAGTTCGGCGAATACGGCGAAATGCAGAAAGGCTGGACGGCAGAAGATGCCAAGGGATTCATCAAAGTAACCTCCACGGCACTGCGTGCATATTATTCAAATCACAAAGACGAGAAAATCTAAATGACGGACAAGAAACGGAAACTGACACGTCCCCGAACCGGAAGAATACTTTCCGGTGTATGTGCAGGACTGGCAATTTTTTTCGGACTTGACGTATCTTTAGTACGCATCGTTTATACGTTCGCTACCGTCTTTACTGCTTTTGCAGGTGTAATTATATACATTATATTATTGATTATCATACCAGAAGAATCCAATAGATATTATAGAAATGATTAAAGTAGGAATCATCGGCGGAGCCGGATACACGGCAGGCGAACTGATACGTTTACTGCTCAACCATCCGGAAGCGGAAATCGTATTCATAAACAGTTCAAGCAACGCCGGCAACAAAATTACTGATGTACACGAAGGACTGTACGGTGAAACAGATTTGGTATTTACCGACCAGCTTCCGTTGGAAGAAATCGACGTGCTGTTTTTCTGTACGGCACATGGCGACACGAGAAAATTCCTCGAAAGCCACAACGTGCCCGAGGAGTTGAGAATCATCGACCTCTCCATGGACTACCGCATAGCCTCTCCTGACCACGACTTCATTTACGGCTTGCCGGAACTGAACCGCCGCGCCACCTGCAAGGCAAAGCATGTAGCCAATCCGGGCTGCTTTGCCACCTGCATACAGTTGGGCCTGCTGCCGCTTGCCAAGCATCTGATGCTGAACGATGATATTATGGTGAATGCCATCACCGGCAGCACAGGTGCGGGCGTCAAGCCGGGAGCCACGAGCCACTTCAGCTGGCGCAACAACAACATGAGTGTTTACAAAGCTTTCGAGCACCAGCACGTGCCCGAAATCAAGCAATCACTCCGCCAGCTGCAAAACAGTTTCGATGCAGAAATAGATTTTATCCCCTACCGGGGTGACTTCCCGCGCGGTATCTTCACTACCATCGTAGTAAAGACCAAAGTGGCTCTGGAAGAAATCATCCGTATGTACGAAGAATACTACGCCAAAGATTCCTTTACATTTGTCGTGGAAAAGAACATTGACCTGAAACAAGTGGTGAATACCAATAAATGCCTCATCCACCTGGAGAAGCACGGTGACAAGCTGCTTATCATTTCCTGCATCGACAACCTCCTGAAAGGTGCCAGCGGACAAGCAGTCCACAACATGAATTTAATGTTTAACCTGGAAGAGACCGTAGGATTACGGTTGAAACCTTCTGCATTCTAAAAAAAATGAATTTATTCGACGTATACCCTCTCTTTGACATCAACATCGTCAAAGGAAAAGGCTGCCATGTATGGGACGAGAACGGTACCGAATACCTCGACCTCTACGGTGGCCATGCAGTCATCTCAATCGGACATGCACATCCACATTATGTAGAGATGGTGAGTAACCAAGTTGCTACGTTAGGATTCTACTCAAACTCAGTAATTAACAAGCTGCAACAGCAAGTGGCAGAACGCTTGGGAAAAGTCTGTGGCTATGACGACTACTCATTCTTCCTCATCAACAGCGGTGCCGAAGCCAATGAAAACGCCTTGAAACTCGCCTCTTTCTACAATGGCCGTACCCGTGTGATATCCTTCTCAAAAGCATTCCACGGACGTACCTCACTGGCGGTGGAAGTAACGAACAATCCTAAAATCATCGCTCCCATCAACAACTGCGGGCACGTCACCTACCTCCCGTTGAACGACATCGAAGCCATGAAGGCCGAATTGTCCAAAGGAGATGTCTGCGCAGTGATTATCGAAGGCATACAAGGTGTAGGCGGCATCCAACTGCCGACAGACGAATTCATGCAGGCTCTCCGCCAGACTTGTACGGAACACAACACGGTCTTGATTCTCGATGAAATCCAAAGCGGTTACGGACGTAGCGGCAAGTTCTTCGCCCATCAGTACAACGGTATCAAAGCCGACATCATCACCGTAGCCAAAGGCATAGGCAACGGATTTCCGATGGCGGGCGTACTTATCAGTCCGATGTTTACTCCCGTTTACGGCCAGCTCGGAACCACTTTCGGCGGAAATCACCTGGCTTGCAGTGCCGCCCTTGCCGTGCTGGATGTGATAGAGCAGGAAAACCTGATAGAGAATGCAGCCCAAGTCGGCAACTTCCTGATAACGGAACTAAAGAAATTCCCTCAAATCAAGGACGTTCGCGGACGCGGACTCATGATAGGGCTGGAATTTGAAGAACCCATCAAGGAACTGCGCCTAAGACTACTGAAAGAGCAGCATGTATTCACCGGTGTAAGCGGTACGAATGTACTTCGCCTGCTGCCGCCTCTGTGCCTCGGCATGGATGAAGCAAAGGAATTCTTGGAACGCTTCAAGAAAGTACTTTAATATTTGACACAAATAATCAGCCAGCAAAAGAAACGACCGAAAAGCAGAATACCTTTCTCTCTCGGTCGTTTTTTGTAGAAAATTTATCTACCTTTGCCAGCAAAACAACTCTTTTAACAACAAAAAGATATGAAAACAGCAATTATCGGTGCAGGAAATATGGGGGGAGCCATTGCCCGAGGGCTGGCAAAAGGAACAATCATCCCTGCCGGTAACATCATTGTCTCCAACCCCACCCAGGGCAAGCTGGACAAGCTGAAGGCAGAATTCCCCGCATTGCAAGTGACCAATGACAACCAGGAAGCGGCAGCCGGTGCAGATATGATAATCTTTGCCGTGAAGCCATGGCTGATGGAGCCAGTGATAAAGGAACTGGAACTAAAAGGCACAGAGATTCTTATATCCGTTGCAGCCGGCATTCCTTTTGAAGAGCTGACACACTATGTAGCAGACAAAGAAATGACCATGTTCCGTCTTATTCCCAATACCGCCATCAGCGAGATGGAAAGCATGACACTCATCGCCAGCCGCAATGCCACCAAGGAGCAGGAGCAACTGATGCTGGACATTTTCAACCAGATGGGACTCGCCATGCTCATTCCCGAAGAAAAGATTGCGGCAACCACTGCCATGACTTCCTGCGGCATCGCCTACGTGCTGAAGTATATCCAGGCAGCCATGCAGGCCGGCGTTGAAATGGGTATCTATCCCAAAGACGGCATGCGCATGGTGGCACAATCCGTGAAAGGGGCAGCCGAGCTGATTCTGAACAACGACACGCACCCCAGTGTTGAGATTGACAAAGTATGTACTCCCGGCGGAATTACCATCAAGGGAATCAACGAGCTGGAACATGAAGGATTCACCTCCACTGTGATTAAAGCCATCAAAGCGAGTAAATGATATTTAATGTGCTAATGTAACGATGTCCCGATATGCCTATGAGCTACGGTATAATTAAACATTGTGCAGCCTATTGGCACATTGCCACACTTTAATAACAACCCATTAAAAAAATATAATTATGGACGAACAAATCAGACAAATAGCCGAACGCCTGCGCGGACTGCGTGACGTATTGGAACTGACTGCCGACGATATCGCCCGCGACTGCGACATCTCTGCAGAAGAGTACCGTCTGGCCGAAACCGGAGAATTCGACATCTCGGTCAGCATGCTGCAGAAGATAGCACGGCACTACGGCATATCACTGGACGCACTGATGTTTGGGCAAGAGCCCAAAATGAGCTCCTACTTCCTGACACGTGCCGGAAAAGGAACCAGTATAGAACGTACCAAGGCATATAAATACCAATCACTGGCAGCCGGTTTCATCAACCGCACGGCAGACCCGTTCATCGTGACCGTAGAACCGAAACCGGACAGCGAGCCGATACATTACAACAGCCATACCGGTCAGGAGTTCAACCTCGTACTGGAAGGCCGTATGATGGTCAGCATCGACGGCAAAGACTTAATCTTAAACGAAGGAGACAGTCTATACTTCAACTCCAAACTGCCGCACGGCATGAAGGCGCTTGACGGAAAGACTGTAAAATTCCTGGCAGTAATCATGTAATAAAGTTATGGTAGAAAGATTTTTATCGCAAACATCCTTCACCTCACAGGAGGACTTCATCAAGAATTTGAAGATAAACGTACCGGAGAATTTCAATTTCGGCTACGACGTAGTGGATGCCTGGGCAGCCGAGCAGCCCGACAAACCCGCACTGTTGTGGACCAATGACCAGGGCGAATGCCGGCAGTTTACCTTTGCCGACATGAAACGGTACACAGACATGACGGCTTCCTATTTCCAAAGCCTCGGCATCGGGCACGGAGACATGGTGATGCTGATACTGAAACGCCGTTATGAATTCTGGTTCAGCATTGTGGCACTGCACAAACTCGGTGCAGTGGTGATTCCCGCCACCCACCTGCTCACCAAGAAAGATATTGTATACCGCTGCAATGCCGCAGACATCAAGATGATTGTCTGTGCCGGCGAAAGCGTCATCACCGACCATATCACGGCAGCTATGCCAGAGTCTCCTTCTGTGAAACGCCTCGTAAGCGTCGGGCCGGAAGCTCCCGAAGGATTCGAAGACTTCCACAAAGGTATCGAGGCCGCCGCTCCTTTCGTGAAACCGGAACATCCGAACACGAACGATGACATCTCCCTGATGTACTTCACCAGCGGTACTACCGGAGAGCCCAAAATGGTGGCCCACGACTTCACCTATCCGTTGGGACATATCGTCACCGGCAGCTTCTGGCACAACCTGAAAGAGAGCAGCCTACACCTCACCATTGCCGACACCGGTTGGGGAAAAGCCGTGTGGGGCAAGCTCTACGGACAATGGATTGCCGGTGCCAACGTATTTGTATACGACCACGAGAAGTTCACTCCCGCAGCCATACTGGAGAAGATACAGGATTATCACGTCACGTCGCTTTGTGCACCGCCCACCATCTTCCGGTTCCTCATTCACGAAGACCTTACGAAGTACGACCTATCCAGCCTGGAATACTGCACCATCGCCGGAGAAGCCTTGAACCCCGCTGTATTCGAGACCTTCAAGAAACTGACGGGCATCAAGTTGATGGAGGGTTTCGGACAGACCGAAACGACCCTCACCGTCGCCACCATGCCCTGGATGGAACCGAAACCCGGCAGCATGGGATTGCCCAATCCGCAATACGACGTAGACCTGATAGACAACGACGGCCGTTCTGTGGAAGCCGGTGAGCAGGGACAGATTGTAATCCGTACCGACAAAGGCAAACCGCTGGGATTGTTCAAGGAATACTACCGCGATGCCAACCGTACCCACGAGGCATGGAACAACGGCATTTACTACACGGGAGACGTAGCCTGGAAGGACGAAGACGGCTACCTCTGGTTCGTGGGCCGCGCCGACGACGTTATCAAAAGTAGCGGTTATCGCATCGGCCCGTTCGAAGTGGAAAGTGCATTGATGACCCACCCAGCCGTAGTGGAATGTGCCATTACCGGTGTGCCCGATGAAATCCGCGGTCAAGTGGTAAAAGCTACGATTGTGTTGGCAAAAGAGTACAAGGCACGCACCGGAGAAGAGCTTGTCAAGGAGTTGCAGAACCATGGATATACCCAGGATTATCATAAGCGTCTTTCCATCATCAGAAAGGTCCTTGTACAAGAAAAAAAGGAAATGTTTGAAGGGCGGAAAGTCAGTGACCGCATCGTCAGCATTGACCGTCATTATGTACGTCCCATCGTCAGAGGCAAGGAAAACAAGTCCGTCGAGTTCGGTGCAAAGGTCAATAATATACAGATAGACGGCATATCGTTCATAGAACACCTCTCGTTCAAGGCATTCAATGAGGGTATACGCTTGAAGGACTGTATCCGTATGCAGCAGAAGCTTATGAATGTAAGGGTAAGATGTGTGGCTGCCGATTCCATATATGCCAATAATGCCAACAGAAAGTTCTGTACAAAATATGGGATATCCACATCCTTTGTGCGCAAGGGAAGGGCGGCCAAAGATGAGCCTTTGAGGAAGGTGCTTAGAAGCGAACTCTCAAAAGAAAGGGCCACCCGGCTTGAAGGAAGCTTCGGCACTCAGAAGCAACATTACTCGCTCTCAAGGATAAAGGCCAGAAACAGGAAGACGGAAATACTGTGGATTTTCTTTGGAATACATACGGCAAATGCCATACTGATGATAGAAAAATCAGAAACAAAACAGCTAAAGCAGCATGATATGATGTTACTCACAGAATCAGAAGAGGTCATCAGACTTCTTCCGGAACGTCATGTCCTGTCGGATAGAATTATGTGAGAAAGCACCGAAAAATGGCAATAAGAATGGCATATGAAGTGGTCATGTCCTATCATCTTCATATGCCATCTTATTTTTTAGGGACATTTACTGAATATCCCATGCAATCCTCGGATATGCCGCCTTCCAATATTTCGTCCCAGCCGACAAGCGTTTTTCCTTTGGCATTGACCACACCCTGTACATAATGAATAAAATAGCTTTGCAAGGCTTTCTCGTCAGCCAAGCCATGGTCGCGCATGAACTGCTGCGTTTCCTCGGATTCCTGCCACCAGCGTTTGGCACACTCGTCACCGCCTACATGGATGTATTGCCCGGGAAATAAGTCGCACAGTTCCGAGAATACATCTTTCAGGAAGTCGAAAACTTCCGGCTTGGGAGCAAGTACATTATTGAACTTATTGAAGATTCCCCAGGTAAGCGCACACTTTTTCGGCTCATCCGGCGTAGTGCTGAATTGGGGATAGGTAGCAAGCACAGCCATGCAATGTCCAGGAATGTCAATCTCCGGTATGACGGTGATGTACCGCTCGGCAGCATACTGCACAATTTCGCGGACATCCTCGTGGGTGTAGTAACCGCCGTAAGGAAGCGGCCGGTACTTTCCCGGATACAGTCCCTCTATTTCCCCTTCGCGCACAGAACCTTTTGCCGTCAGTTCGGGCCGGCACTTCATCTCCACACGCCAGGCCTGGTCATCCGTAAGATGCCAATGAAAATAATTCAGCTTGTGTAAGGCAAGATAATCTATATACTTCTTGATAAACTCTACCGGGAAGAAATGGCGTACCACATCCAAGTGCATCCCCCGATAGGCAAAGCGGGGATAATCCACTACCTTTACCGCCGCAAGAACCGGCAATACTCCGGCACGGGCAGGCAGCATCTGAATCAAAGTCTGTACTCCATAGAATACGCCTGCCGCATCATTCCCCTCGATGCGGATACCCGTACCGGGAATAACTTCCAACCGATAGCCGCCGGAAATTTCACCGTTGTTCCGATTGACTAGCACGATACTGTTTACCGCATTGGCTGCCGTGCGTTTTTTGCCTTTCTTCGGCACATCAACCTGCAGGGGAATACCTAAATAACGGTTTGTATAACCGGCAAGAAAATCAGCCGATGCGATTAGGGAAGAATCGGACACGCGGACAAGCATGTCTCTTTCAATCAGAACCGTACCCTCTCCGGCAGCGGTTATCTCCACCGGTTCGGGAATGATGTCAAACTGTTTCTCCTGCGCCTGCCCCGCAAGCGCAGAGATTGCAAAGATTGCAGTCATAAATTTCTTGAATAACATAGATGATGAATTATTAACCTTGCAAATATAAGATTTTCATGCAAATAAAAGGATAAAAGGATTATATTTGCACAAGATTCAGAGAACGCCACGACATCATGAATAGTAAAATGCGGACCGGAAGAGATATGATTCTCTTAATGATTATACTGTTCCTGTCCGATAATGTATGCGCACAAGATGCTTATATCCACCGTCTCGGCATTGAAGGCCGGGCGGGATATATTTTCCCCACCAGCTCCTTTCTGCGGGGTGAAAACGATATGCGCAAAATAATGAGGTCCGTTTGCTCCGCCCACTTGAAGTACTCATTCCGGCTGCCACCGGGTACTGCCGCCGACCGGATATACGGAAGTTCCTATCAGGGAATAGGATTGGGCTATTTCGATTTCGGCAACCGCAGGGAAATGGGAACTCCCGTTGCCCTCTACGCCTTCCAAGGCAGCCCGCATCGCCGGAATCACTCCCCGCTTGTCGCTTAACTACGAATGGGGGTTCGGCTCATCTTTTGGCTGGAAGCCGTATGACTATCTCAGCAATCCCAACAATACTGTAATGGGAAGCAAAGTAAACGCCTATCTCAGCGCAGGCATTCACCTGAACTGGATACTTTCCCCGCGGTTCGACCTCAATATCGGCGCAACGGCAGTACATTTCTCCAACGGTAATACCCGGTACCCCAACACCGGACTGAACACGATAGATTTTAAAATCGGAGTGGCATATAATTTCAACCAGGACATTGACAAGACCTTGCAACCGTTGCAGCAAATTCCGGTTCCGGCATTCCCCCGGCATGTCAGCTATGACCTTATGCTGTTCGGTTCGTGGAGACGGAAAGCCGTTGACGTTCCCGGCGGACAAGTCCCCGCTCCCGGCAAATACGGCGTAGCCGGGTTCTGTTTCGCTCCGATGTATAACTTCGGATATAAATTCCGTGCAGGAGTATCCCTGGACGGTGTCTATGATGCCAGCGCCAACATTTATACAAAGGATTACGCTACCCAGCTCGACGATGCCAGCGAGGAAGAGGCATTCGGCACTCCCCCCGCTTCGCAAACAACTCTCTCTGGGTGTATCGGCACGCGGAGAATGGGTAATGCCCTACTTTACCGTGGGCATAGGTTTTCGGAGCCAATATCCTGCATGGCGGGGGCGACTTGCAATCATTCTACCAAATCCTGGCGCTCAAAATAGATATGACCCGCGACACATTCCTGCATGTCGGCTACAACCTGAAGGATTTCCACGAGCCCAACTATCTGATGCTGGGTATAGGGTATCGGTTTAATAACAGGCCTATTTCCGCATTTGGAGAACGGGTGCAAAGATAAACAGTTTTCCCGTTTCTGCCAAATTTTTTTTTATAAAAGTACAGTACTCGCAGCGGGACTTGAACCCGCAGAACCTTTTACCTGCCCAGCAACTCTTTCTCCGCAGCTTGCATGGTCTCAAAATTGAAACCATCTACCACTTTCTGCATCAGGGCAGAGACTTCATCGTTGCAAAGGTTTCCGATACTGCCTTCATGGGTATGGTGCACCTCTTTGCTGTGCGAGAAGTTTCCGGCTTCAATATCCAGTCCCACCTTCTTGTAGGCATCGCGGAAAGGCATCCCTTCACGTGCCAAGCGGTTGACTTCCTCCACACTGAAAATAAGCAGATACTTGTCATCATCAAGAATATGTTCGTTCACCTTGATTTCATTCATAATGTAAGTCGTCATCTGCAGACAGTCTTTCAGTTCCTGAAAAGCAGGCAGGAAGACCTCTTTGATAATCTGCAAGTCACGGAAATAGCCGGAAGGAAGATTGTTGGCTATCATCATAATCTGCTGGGGAAGGGATTGCAGTTTGTTGCACTTGGCACGCGTCAGTTCAAAGACGTCCGGGTTCTTCTTGTGAGGCATGATGCTGGAGCCGGTAGTGCAATCGTCCGGCAGCTTCACAAAACCGAAGTTCTGACTGTTGAACATACATGCGTCAAAAGCCAATTTCGATATGGTTCCGGCCACACTGGCAAGGGCGAAAGCTACATTACGCTCCATCTTGCCACGCCCCATCTGGGCATACACTACGTTGTAGTTGAGGGAATCAAATCCCAGAAGACGGGTAGTCATCGTACGGTTCAGCGGGAACGAGGAACCGTATCCCGCAGCAGAACCCAAAGGATTGCGGTTGCACATCTTGAAAGCTGCCTGAAGGAACATCATATCGTCCACCAGGCTCTCGGCGTATGCCCCAAACCAAAGTCCGAAAGAAGACGGCATGGCTATCTGCAAGTGTGTATAACCCGGCATCAGTACATCCTTGTAGCGTTCGCTCTGCATAATCAGCACATGGAACAATTGTTCCACAGCCTCCGCCACTTCCTTTATCTCTGCACGGGTAAAGAGCTTCAAATCGAGCAACACCTGGTCGTTGCGCGAACGTCCGCTGTGTATTTTCTTACCTATATCACCCAAGTTGCGCGTCAACATAAGTTCCACTTGTGAGTGAACGTCTTCCACTCCCTCTTCTATCACAAATTCTCCACACTCGGCCATCGCATAGATTTTCTTCAATTCGGCCAGCAATTGCCGCAGTTCTTCCTTCGTCAACAAGCCAATGCTTTCGAGCATTGTGATGTGCGCCATGGAACCCAGCACATCGTGCTTTGCCAAATAAAGGTCCATTTCACGGTCACGGCCTACCGTGAAGCGTTCGATATCCTTATTTACCTGAACGGATTTTTCCCAAAGTTTCTGAGCCACGTTGTTTCTAATGATTAATGATTAATATTGTATCATCGCCAGCATATCTGCCATCTTCTCCAATCCTTCCTGCAAGGGTTTCTGCACCATGGCCTTCATAAACGGATTTATATCCATGCCGATGGTCAGTTTCATTTTACATTCGGTTTCGGTGACGGGTACAATCTGTATCCACAGATTGAAGGGCAGCGGTGAAGTGGTTGTTGCAAACTTGATACACTTGCAAGGTTCCTTCTCCACAATCTGCAACGTAATCTTTCCCACGGGAGCCACCTCTATCGTCATGCTCTCCGCATCAAAACTCAAGTTCTTCACTTTGTCTTCAGGCAGACGGTCTTTCACCTTCTCCAGATTGCTCAAGTTGGAAAGCTTTTCATAAACAGCTTCTTGTGAAGCCGGTACAACTTTCACTCCACTCTCAAATTTCGTCATAATCAATCGTATTCAAAAAGAAAAAAGAACTATCCGGACAGAATCTATCCGAATGGCTCTTTTATCCATATTAACATTTTTACAAATAAGTTCTTATTTACCAGATTCCCAATGTGCAGGGTCTTTACGCCATTCATTCAGAGTCTCCACATCTTCTTCCTCGATATAGCCCGTACGCAGTGCCACTTCCATCACAGCCTCGTAATTGGTCAGCGTCACCAAAGGCACTTTGGCATCCTTGAAAGCCTTTTCGGCAACCGGGAAACCATAAGTATAGGCAGCTACCATACCGATGACCTCACATCCGTCACGGCGGATAGCTTCTACAGCCTTTAAGCTGCTTCCACCCGTAGAAATCAAATCTTCCACGACTACCACCTTCATACCGGGACGAAGTTCACCTTCAATCAAATTCTCCAGTCCGTGGTCTTTCGGGGTAGAGCGTACATATACAAACGGCAGGTTCAACGCATCCGCCACCAATGCACCTTGCGGGATAGCTCCCGTTGCCACACCGGCAATGGCATCCACCTGTCCGAAACGTTCCAAAATCAGACGCGTAATTTCAATCTTTACGAAATTACGGAGAGAAGGATAAGAAAGGGTTTTGCGGTTATCACAATAAAACGGAGACTTCCATCCGGATGCCCAAGTGAACGGGTTAGCCGGTTGTAGTTTAATCGCTTTTATCTTCAGCAACTTCTCTGCAAACAATCTTTCTAAAGTTTTCATAGCAAAACTAATCTATATATGATAAATATGGCACAAAAATACGGAAACAGAATGAGAATAAAAAAGAGAAAGCCGATAATTTTCATTCGGAGTAGTCATTTTCCTCAGAAACCTCTATGCAACGACATATATCCTTCATTTCGAACCCCCTGCTCAAGGCAAAACGCACCAGTTTGCCATTCAACTCATACTCACTTTCGGCACGGACGCTTTTACGCTTTGCCGCCAGCAGTTTCTGCAAGACGGCGTGGTATTCCTCCTCATCAATCTCGTTCAAATAGGGCCAATAGACAGATGAAGATATCTTTTTCAACTGGAGCGCCTGCCCTATCTTCATCTTGCCCCATTTGGCAAAACGGTATTTGTCGTTGATGAAAGCACGGCAGAAGCGCTTTTCATCAATGTACTTCTCTTGTTCCAGACGGTTGATGATACGGTCTATGGCATCATAGGCAATGCCCCAGCGTTGCAGTTTCTCCGCAATCTCCGCCCGGCAATGCTCGGCAGTGGAGCAATATGCCGCCACTCTGTTCAAAGCTTCAGTTTCAGTTATTTCTATCATCGTTCTGCAATTACGTACCGGTCGTTGCCGGAAATATCTTTTCGGATACGGACATTCGTATAGCCTTGCTTGCGAAGCATCGAAGCGACAGCCTCTCCAAATGCCCGGTTGATTTCAAAATAGAGTCGGCCGCCGACCGTCAGCATGCTCCGTCCCAGTTCACCTATACGCCGATAGAAACGGAGCGGGTCGCTGTCTGGAACAAACAAAGCTCCCGAAGGTTCCCAGTTCAAGACATTTGGATCCATGTCCTTCTTTTCTGTTTCCGTAACATAAGGCGGATTACTGACGATTACATCAAAGTACTCATCCTCAGTCGGTTGATACGTCAGGACATCACGCTGTACAAATTGTACGGAGGTCTGCAAAAGGCGGTTATTGTCGCCGGCTATGGCAAGAGCTTCTCCGGAAATATCCCAAGCAGTTACTTCCGCTTCCGGCAACTCTTTAGACAAAGTGACGGCAATACACCCACTTCCAGTGCCAATGTCGAGAATACGGGAAGCCGGAGCGACTTCCTCCAGCATCCTCTCCACCAGTTCTTCCGTTTCGGGACGGGGAATAAGCACCCCCGGAGCCACCCGAAAAGTACGTCCCAGGAAACGGGCAGTACCCTGCACATACTGTATGGGCTCAAAATTGCACAGACGGGAAAGAATGCTTTCCAATTCCTTTTCATCCTTTGGAGATAAAATCATATCTTTGCCCAGGTAATAGTCAATATGACTCTGACCTAACATTTCACAGCAGACAATACGGGAAAGATTGGCTGCCTCCCGGGGAGGATAGCACTCCTGCAAAGCACTGCGGATATGTGAAACGGTTACATTCATTCGGAGTCCGGTTTTATTCGGGCTGCAAAAGTAATCATTAATTTTGATTATTCAACCAAAAGACAAGCAAGGATATGAATTCAGAAGAAGAGAAATATATGCTGCGATGCATCCAACTGGCACAAAACGGACTTTGCAATACAGCACCCAACCCGATGGTGGGAGCGGTAATAGTATGTGACGGGAAAATCATAGGCGAGGGATACCATGTGCGCTGTGGAGAAGCCCACGCCGAGGTCAACGCCATCCGTTCCGTGAAAGACACGTCCCTGCTGAAACGTTCCACCATCTATGTCAGCCTGGAACCGTGTTCGCACTATGGCAAAACTCCTCCTTGTGCAGACCTCATCATCGAGAAGCAGATTCCACGCATCGTCATCGGGTGCCGGGACCCTTTTTCTAAGGTTGCGGGCCGAGGCATACAGAAACTGAAGGATGCCGGACGTGAAGTTATTGTCGGAGTGCTGGAAACAGAATGTCGGCAGCTCATCCGCAGGTTCATCACTTTCCATACTTTGCGACGCCCCTACATCACCCTAAAATGGGCGGAATCTTCTGACAGATATATCGATTACTCCCGCACGGACGGTAAACCGGTTATCCTCTCCAGCCCGCTGACTTCGATGCTGGTACACAAGAAACGGGCAGAGCACAGTGCCATATTAGTAGGTACCCGTACGGCTGAACTGGACAATCCCGGCCTGAATGTCCGCCATTGGTATGGTCGTTCACCGGTACGTATCGTGCTGGACCGGCAACAAAAGCTATCCCCCAGCCTTCACCTATTTGACGGTAGCGTGCCGACCCTCGTTTTTACAGAAATCCCGCACGCTCCGCTACCGAATGTAGAATATCTGCCAGTCAGCGACTACCGGCAGAATATACTCCCCGAAATCATGGAAATGCTGTATACACGCGGATTACAATCCCTTTTGGTAGAGGGTGGCAGCCAAACGCTCCAATCCTTCATTGATGCCGGATTGTGGGACGAAATCTTTGTGGAAGAAGCTCCGCACCTTCTTCATTCCGGCGTCAAAGCACCCGAAATCAGTGACGGATATCCATTTGCAACAGAGTATTCTTTCGGCAGGAGTTTTCGCCATTATACGGCCTCAAGAAACAGTCAATAGCCTCATTTCAGGGCTTTTTTATCGAGAAAAAGGGGGATATTATCTATAATTTTATATAAAACTTCCCCGTAAAGCTGTTTATAGAAAAAAATGTTCCTATTTTTGCAACTTGTAAATAAACACTAACTTTCAAAATGAGAATAAAGTTTCTATCAGTAATTGTGAGTTTTCTTATTGTGTCATTTGCTCTAAGTTCATGCCTTGACTCTGACGACAATTATGAATTCAGCTCCGATGCTACTATACATGCTTTTGGTATCGATACCATACATGGCAAACATTACAAATTTACAATTGACCAGCTCAATAGACTCATCTATAACAGAGATTCATTGCCCGTAGGTTCAGATACCATCATTGACCGTATTCTGATTGATACTATGACCGTTACCGGTTGGATAACTTCAGGCTCGCCTACCGACACGGTATTCGTCATGTCGGACTCCGTGGATTTGAGACCCGCCATGAATAACGATGCCGGCATGCTGTTCAAAGCACATGCCGCCGACGGTGTTACAGTCCGCGAATATAAATTGAAAGTTAATGTACACCTGCAAGACCCGGACTCACTCGTATGGACAGACATGCAGAAAAGGGGGAATATATTCTCCAATACCATCAATTTAGGTCAGCAAAAAGCGGTTGTACTGGGAGACGAACTATTTGTCTACACTTCCAACAGTACTGCTTACAAGACATCGACTGCGCCCGATAAATACAACTGGAGTAAAGTCAATGTCAGCAACCTCCCCTCAGACGTAAAGCTGACATCTGCCGTAGAGTATAACAATGCGCTTTATATGGTTACAGAAAGCAAAAGAGTATTCAGCTCTACCAACGGCGGCGCCTGGACAGAAGTCACTACATTGGGAGACAATGTCATAGTCCTCATCAATGGTTTCTCCGACCGGCTCTCGGGTATTGTGGAAATCAACGGAAAGCAATATTTCAACATCTGTAAAGACGGAAAGAATTGGGAAGCGGAAAACACGGCTGACAACCTTACCCTTGAGGAAGTCCCGGCAGGATTCCCTACCGAAAACATATCCACCACCCAGACCAACACCGGCAATGGTGTAGAGAAGGTGGTTCTGGCAGGAATGCCGCTGGCCAACGAACAAGAGACAATACCCTGGTTCTCATTGGACGGCAAAGGCTGGGCAAGCCTGGCTAACACGGTGTACGACACATCTTGTCCCGGCATGGTCAACCCTGCCATTATGTACTATGGCGACATGTTCTATTGCTTTGGAGGAGAACTTGACGCCATCTACAACTCCATCACAGGCATTGCGTGGAGCAAGACAGAAACCAAGTTCCTGCTACCCCAGGAATTCAAAGGGAAAGGCGCGTACTCCATTATAGTGGAACCGACGAAAGACAAAACTGTGGCCCCGGCAGACAAACGGGACTTCATTTGGGTGATATTCGGCGGTAACGGCACCAAGAATGAAGTATGGCGCGGACGTCTTAACAGATTGGGCTTCGAAATACAATAATAATGATGTCATATAAGGAAGAAATCGATCTAAACCGGATACCCCAGCACGTGGCGATTATCATGGACGGTAACGGACGGTGGGCCAAGCAGCGTGGACACGAACGCAGCTATGGACATCAGGCCGGCGCAGAGACTGTGCACGTCATTGCAGAGGAAGCCGCTAAATTAGGAGTCAGATACCTTACTTTATATACGTTCTCTACCGAGAACTGGAATCGTCCGTCGGACGAGGTAGCCGCCTTGATGGGATTGCTCTTCGACTCCATAGAGGAAGAGACGTTCATGAAGAACAATATCAGTTTCCGGGTAATAGGAGATATTGAAAAACTGCCTGCCAACGTACAGCAACGGCTCAACACTTGCGTGGCACACACCTCCCACAACACGGGAATGTGCCTGGTACTGGCATTGAGCTACTCTTCCCGCTGGGAAATAACGGAAGCTGCCCGGCAAATAGCCGACCTGGTACAGAAAGGTGAGCTGAAACCCGAACAAATCGACAGTGAGCTCATATCCCGTCATCTGACAACCCACTTCATGCCCGACCCCGACCTGCTGATACGTACCGGAGGAGAGCTCCGCCTTAGTAACTACATGCTCTGGCAATGCGCCTATTCGGAACTTTATTTCTGTGATACCTATTGGCCCGACTTCCGTGAAGAAGAATTACGCAAAGCCATATGTGACTATCAGAAACGCGAACGCAGGTTCGGCAAGACCAGCGAGCAAATCAATTAATCACCGGACACACAAATAGTAAATAGTAAATTGTAAAATAGTAAATAAAAAGATGCACTATCGTATTTTCTCCATACTCGTAACGTTTGTCTGCCTTTTCGGCTGCGCACTGACAACAGCAGCACAGGACGTAAACAACACCGATGAAACCGAAAAGCCGGTTATACTCTATTCGGGAACACCCAAGAAGTATGAAATAGCCGACATTAAGGTCGAAGGAGCCCAGAACTATGAGGATTATGTAATTGTCGGATTGTCCGGACTATCCAAAGGGCAGACTATCACCGTGCCGGGTGACGAGATTACACAAGCTTGTAAGCGCTACTGGCGCCACGGTCTGTTCTCTGACGTGGAAATTACAGCAGACAAGATTGAAGGCGACCAAATTTGGCTGACCATTCATCTGACCATGCGTCCGCGTGTTTCCGACATACGCTACAACGGTGTGAAGAAGTCAGAGCGTGAAGACCTGGAAAGCAGAATCGGCATGATAAAGGGCGGTCAGATTACACCTAATCTGGTGGACCGCGCCAAGACCTTGATAAAGCGCTATTTTGACGACAAGGGCTTCAAGAATGCAGATGTAATCATCACCCAACGTGATGATCCGGAAAAGAAGAATGAAGTGATTGTCAACATCGACATCGACAAGAAGGAGAAAGTGAAAGTACATCAAATCACCATTGTAGGCAACGAGGCCCTCACGACCAAGAAGCTGAAGCGTGTGATGAAGAAAACAAACGAAAAGGGCAAGCTGCTCAATCTGTTCCGCACCAAGAAATTCATTGAGGACAACTACGAAGCGGACAAACAGCTGATTATCGACAAATACAACGAACTGGGTTATCGTGACGCCATCATCGTGACAGACAGTATCAAGCCCTACGATGACCGCACGGTAGACATCTTCATGCAGATTGAGGAAGGACAGAAATACTATCTCCGCAATGTAACCTGGGTAGGTAACACACTGTATCCTTCCGAACAACTGAACTTCCTCCTCCAGATGAAGAAGGGTGATGTCTACAACCAAAAGTTACTTGAAGAGCGTACAATGACCGATGACGATGCCATCGGTAACCTTTACTACAACAACGGTTATCTGTTCTACAGCCTCGAACCGGTGGAAGTAAACATCGTGGGCGACTCCATCGACCTGGAAATGCGTATCTACGAAGGTCGCCAGGCTACCATCAATAAAGTCAGCATCAACGGTAACGACCGTTTGTATGAAAACGTAGTACGCCGTGAACTCCGTACCCGTCCGGGCGAACTCTTCAGCCGTGAAGACCTGATGCGTTCCATGCGTGAAATCCAGCAAATGGGACACTTTGACCCCGAACAAATCCAACCCGACATCCAGCCGAGACCGGAAGACGGCACGGTAGACATCGGTTATGACCTTGTATCCAAAGCCAACGACCAGGTAGAGTTCTCCGCCGGTTGGGGACAAACGGGTATTATCGGTAAGTTAAGTCTGAAGTTCACCAACTTCTCTCTGTCCAACCTGCTGCATCCGGGTGAGAACTACCGCGGTATCCTCCCGCAAGGCGATGGTCAGACATTGACCATCAGCGGCCAGACCAATGCCAAATACTATCAGTCATACAGCGTTTCATTCTACGACCCGTGGTTCGGCGGTAAACGCCCGAATGCATTCTCCGTATCGGCTTTCTATTCCCGCCAGACCGACATCAGTAGCCGTTATTACAATTCAGCCTACATGAACAGCTATTACAACAGCTATTATAGCGGTATGTATGGCTACGGTATGTACAACTACGGCAATTACAACAACTACGAGAATTATTACGACCCGGACAAATCTATCCAGATGTATGGTCTTGCAGTGATGTTCGGTAAGCGTTTGAAGTGGCCGGATGACTACTTCCAGTTCACAGCCGAGTTGTCCTACCAGCGTTATATTCTGAGCGACTGGCAATACTTCCCCGTTACCAACGGTAAGTGTAATAACCTCAGCCTCAACCTGACCTTGTCCCGTAGCTCTATCGACAACCCGATTTATCCGCGCCAAGGTTCCGAGTTCTCGTTGTCTGCACAAATCACACCGCCTTTCTCTCTGTTCGACGGTACCGATTACAGCAAGTACAGCACCAGCAGTCAGGAAGACATGAACAAGATGCACAAATGGATAGAATACCACAAGTGGAAATTCAAATCCAAAGTATACATCCCGTTGATGGACCCTATCGCCGTAAAACGCACTCCGGTGTTGATGGGACGCGTAGAATTCGGTCTGTTGGGACACTACAACAAATACAAGAAATCTCCGTTTGAAACCTTTGACGTAGGTGGCGACGGTATGACTGGATATTCCAGCTATGCAACCGAAAGTGTCGCCTTGCGTGGATATGAGAACAGCTCATTGACTCCATACGGTTCTGAAGGTTATGCATACGCACGTCTCGGTTTGGAATTAAGATATCCGCTGATGCTGGAAACAAGTACCAGTATTTATGCGTTAACTTTCGTTGAAGCCGGTAACGCCTGGCACGACGTAAACAAGTTCAACCCGTTTGATTTGAAACGTTCTGCCGGTGTCGGTGTCCGCATCTTCCTCCCGATGATTGGTATGATGGGTATCGACTGGGCTTACGGTTTCGACAAAATAATGGGTTCCTCGCAATATGGCGGTAGCCAGTTCCACTTCATCCTGGGACAAGAATTCTAAGCAATGGACGATAGACAATTATCCATCGTCAATTAAATAAATATCGTTATGAAGAAGAGTTTATTGATCCTTTTTACGCTGTTTGCAGTAAGTATAACAGCCGGTGCACAGAAGTTCGCCTTGATTGACATGGAATATATCCTGAAAAATATTCCTGCTTACGAACGTGCCAATGAACAACTGGAACAAGCCTCCAGACAATGGCAGAGTGAAGTCGAAAAGATTTCCGAAGAAGCCAAGACTCTGTACAAGAACTATCAGTCTCAGATTGCTTCCCTTTCTGAAACACAGAGAGGCAAAAAGGAAGAAGAGATTGTCGCTAAAGAGAAATCGGCAGCCGAGCTGCGCCGCAAATACTTCGGTCCGGAAGGCGAACTGTATAAAAAACGTGAAAGTCTGATGCAACCCATTCAAGATGAAATATACAATGCTGTAAAGGAAATTGCTACACAGAACGGATATGCGGTAGTTGTAGACCGTGCTTCCGCATCAAGTATCATTTTTGCCTCGCCGAGTATTGACGTCAGCAATGAAGTACTTGCAAAACTGGGATATTCAAATTAATTTCATACATTTGTTTCAGAATATAGACTGCATTCAAGATTAAAAATAAGCTTGCTTATTTTGTATTGCGTTCAGTTTGCGCTATATTTGCCCCCAACGAATAATCATTCAAATAAATAATAAACATTATGCTTAAAAAAATCGCACTACTCGTAGTTATGTTCGCCCTCCCGCTGGGAGCTATGGCGCAAGCTAAATTCGCTCACATGAATTCTCAAGATGTAATCGCTGTTATGCCTGAATTTACCAAAGCCCAAGCTGACTTGGACGCCATGTCTAAAAAATACCAGGATGAAATGCAGCGTACCAACGAAGAATTCCAAAAGAAGTACCAAGAATTCCTGGCACAAGCCGACTCTCTGCCGAAAAACATTGCAGAAAGACGTCAGAAAGAGCTGCAGGATATGGCTCAACGTCAGGAACAGTTCCAACAAGAAGCTTATCAAAGTATGCAGAAAGCACAGCAGGATGCCATGACTCCTATCTATAAAAAGCTGGACGAAGCTATCCAGGCTGTTGGCAATATGGGGGCAGACTATCTTGAATGCGATGTACAGCGCACTAAAGACGGAGTTGTACTCGCTCTTCACGATGAAAGCCTGCTTCGTACAACCAGGTTATCTATCCCAATGTAAGAACGATTAAAACATACGAAGAACTGTTGAAACTTGACATCGGCTCATGGTTTAAAAGATGCTAATCCTGAACAGTGGCGAGAATCATTCAGAGGACTTGAGATAATTACCGTACAAGACGTTATTAAGATTGCGGAAGGTTATCGTTTCAAACGTTGGGGACAAGACACTAATGGTGTATTAGACGGCCATCGCTATGGCGAACGCATATATGACAGGATAGAACTTCCCGACGGAAAAGTTAAATATGATTTTAAGTATGTAGAAGACGAAGCGGATAACGGCAACCGTCCGGGTATCTATGTAGAAACCAAATCACCGGTACTTTTCAGTGGAGTTGAACAAGACTTACATGATATTTTCGTAGAGTATGGTTGGTATCATGATGATATTAACCAATTGAAACGAGTTCCTTACAAAAACAACACACCGGGTCTGGTTGATATAGCCAATACACCGGCACGCATCATTTTGCAGACATTCTCCGACCCCAGCCTTAAAAGCTTCAATACTGTATTCAAGCGCACGATTCCCTACGCATACCTCTATGCAGATTTGGAGTCCATGCACTTATGCACGTCTCATTAATTTTGCCATTGAGAACGGCGCCACTATTATGGCTCCCAATATCGACTATGTTACCGGTTATCCGAGTAGCCTGAAGATATGGCAAGGAGAAATGATACGTCGGGCAGGTATGGATATTCATGCATGGTCATTCAACACCAACGAACAATACCTGGCCTATACAGGTCCTTGGAGCGATCCAAAAGGAGAAGGCGGTGCAGAAAAAACTATTTGGATATGTCATTTACCAATTTGACAGACTTGTGTATCCGATACTATAACGATACAATGCAAAAAATACAAGGATGCAGGCAAGAACTATTTCCGCGATCAGACTCGTAACAGACATGCCGGTAAAGGCATCCAAGACTGCACAGCAAGTGCTTGATGAGTTAGGTTACTAAATAATCAATCAATTATAATAAAGACAATCATGAAGAAATATATTTTCCCGTTACTGGCTTTCGCTCTGCTGAGTACACAGAGCTGGGGACAAACGAAGCCCACTGAGGCACAGACAGAACTCAATGCTTATATGGATGACGGTTTGGTGACATTCAAATCTCAGGACGGACAGTATAGTTTCCGCGTAGGCGGACGATTAGCGGTGGACGGCGCATATTACATCGACGACTATACAGACCGCAGTTCTGGAGCTGACCTGTCGTCAGCCCGTATCCGCATTTTCTCCAAACTGGGTAGTAAACTCGATGTAAAGTTTGATATTGATTTCGCTTCCGGCGTATCTATTAAAGACGCTTATTTGCGTTGGCATACAGACCGTGCCGGCTTTTTACGTGTCGGTCCTTTGCCGAACCGTTTTCTGCTGAAAATATAGCCAGTACATTCGATTATAACTTTATTAACAAATCCGCCACCAATGAAGCCTTTGCACCCGGACGTGCTTTGGGAGTTTCCTACCGTCATTACAGTAACTATCTATGGGGTGAAGGTGGTATTTTTTCTCAGAAAATAGGCAAGTCCCATTCTAATGGTGATATGGGTTGGGGCGTAACAGCCCGTTTACTGGCTCGTTACACAGGTGAAAATTGGGCAGTTCATGCCGGTGGCGCTTTCAGTTATCGTATACCTGATGCCAATGGATTTACCAATGGTAATGATGACTATAACCGCTCTGTAACACTTGCATCTTCACTTGAATCCGCCATTGATAAAACAAGTATGCTTTATTCTAAAGTCAATAATGTAAAACAGACCCTCAAATATAACATCGAGGGATTGGCAACTTGGAGAAATCTCTATCTGACAGGCGAATATACTCGAGATGGGATGCCATCTCGTCATCCTGGCATGCAATACAGCTTCGGCAAAAGCCCTGCGCAACATACAAATGAATGATTTGCCCCGCCTCGACCCAATGCGTCGTGTGTTGGGAGTAATCCGCAACCGTAGAATGCATAGGGAACATAACCCAAAGCCGCCATGTGGGAGTGCTTGCCACAGCAGGAACCATCAAGTCTGAATCCTATCCGCTGGAAGTGCATAAACTCTTCCCCGACATCAAAGTGAGCGGTGAAGCCTGCCCTCTATGGGTATCCCTCGTAGAAAACAACGAGGCACAAGGTGAGGGTACCGACTACTTCATACGCAAGAACATCGGCAACCTGCTGGCCAAAGACACACAGATAGATACCGTCATTCTAGGCTGCACGCACTTCCCGCTGCTGCTGCCCAAGATACAGCAATACATGCCCGACGGCATCACGACCGTCACCCAAGGGGAACTGGTGGCAGACAGTCTGAAAGACTATCTTCACCGTCATCCGGAAATGGACAAAAAATGTACCAAAGGTGGAAGATGCGTCTACCGCACCACGGAATCGGAGGAGAAATTCACAGAATCGGCTTCTACTTTCCTGAATGAATCGATAAGAGTTGAGAGGATTGAACTATAAATTCGTCAGCATTAAACATTAAAACAAAAACATTTGTTATATTTGTAAGACAGAAACCTCTAAATTCATACCATCATGAAAGAAGAAGACAAAAGCAAACTCGTTGAGGTGTTCACCGGTTCACCGTGGGAAGCAGAACTTGTAAAGAGCCTGCTGGGAAATAGTGATATTGAAGCTGTAACAAAAGACGGAATGGTAGTAAACGTTGTACTGCCTGCCACTGCGGTAGATGTTTCCGTCCTCGTCAATGAAAAGGACTACGAAGCCGCTATGGAAGTAGTCCGCGAATACGAAAAGAGAGAAAATGGAGATTGATTTCAATAGAATTGCTGTCAAGATAGGCAGCAATGTTTTGACACGTCGTGACGGCACTCTCGACGTCACCCGCATGTCCGCTTTGGTGGACCAGATAGCCGAGCTGCACAAGGCCGGCATAGAAATAATACTTGTTTCTTCCGGAGCCGTTGCTTCGGGACGTAGTGAAGTGCACCCCACCAAGAAGTTGGACAGCGTAGACCAGCGCCAGCTCTTTTCCGCTGTAGGGCAGGCCAAACTCATCAACCGCTACTACGAGCTGTTCCGGGAGCATGGCATCCCCGTGGGACAAGTGCTCACAATGAAAGAGAACTTTTCCACCCGCCGCCATTACCTCAACCAGAAAAACTGTATGACCGTAATGCTGGAGAACGGCGTCATTCCTATTGTCAATGAGAACGACACCATCTCCGTGAGCGAACTGATGTTCACCGACAACGATGAACTGTCCGGCCTGATAGCCTCCATGATGGATGCCCAGGCACTAATCATTCTCAGCAATATAGACGGCATCTACAACGGTTCACCCGCCGACCCGGAGTCTCAAGTCATCCGTGAAATAGAACAAGGCAAAGACCTCTCCTCCTACATACAAACTTCCAAGTCCAGCTTCGGACGCGGCGGCATGCTGACAAAAACCAACATTGCCCGCAAAGTGGCGGATGAGGGCATCACAGTAATCATAGCCAACGGGAAGCGGGACAACATCCTCGTGAAAATAATGAATAATGAAGAATTAAACTATACCCGTTTCATTCCGTCTCCGGAACCGGTATCGAGCATCAAGAAATGGATTGCGCACAGCGAAGGGTTTGCCAAAGGCGAACTGCACATCAATCATTGTGCCACCGAACTGCTCTTCTCGGACAAAGCAGTAAGCATCCTACCGGTAGGCATCACTGACGTTATAGGCGAGTTCGAGAAGGACGACATCGTACGGATTATCGACTTCGGCGGTAAACCCATCGGTGTGGGAAAAGCCAACTGTGACTCCAGCCAGGCACGGGAAACAATGGGAAAACATGGAAAGAAACCCGTAGTGCACTACGACTACCTATATATAGAATAGGACACAGACGGATACTATCCACGATATTCATACTTGCATATTTATCACTCTATACTCAGTAAGAAAATGAACTTAAACAAAACTTTTGTCGCCGTACAAGATGCCAGCCGTAACATGCTAGCGTTGAGCGACAAAGAAATCAACCAAATATTACTGGCTGTTGCAGACGCTGCCATAAACAAAACAGACTTCATTCTGAGTGAAAACCAGAAGGATTTGGAGCGTATGCCTTCTACCGACCCTAAATACGACCGCCTGAAACTGACAAAAAGCCGTTTGCAGGACATCGTTGCGGACATCCGCAACGTAGCCGCCCTCCCTTCTCCTTTGGGAAAAGTCCTTAAAGAGAACGTATTACCCAACGGATTGAAGATAAAAAGGGTCAGTGTACCTTTCGGTGTCATAGGCATTATCTACGAAGCCCGTCCCAACGTCAGTTTCGATGTATTCTCACTCTGCCTTAAAAGCGGCAATGCCTGTATTCTGAAAGGCGGAAGCGATGCAGACTATTCCAACCGTGCCATAATCAGCGTGATACACGAGGTACTGGAGCATTTCAACGTAGATACACATATCGTGGAACTGCTTCCTGCCGACAGAGAGGCGACTGCCGAACTACTGCATGCCAACGATTATGTAGATTTGATAATTCCGCGCGGCAGCAGCAGCCTGATAAACTTCGTACGCCAGAATGCCACAGTACCGGTTATAGAGACAGGTGCCGGCGTATGCCATACGTTCTTCGACCGCTATGGCGATATAAGCATAGGTCCATCTATCATTGCCAATGCAAAGACACGCCGGGTCAGTGTATGCAACGCTTTGGATTGCCTGATTATCGAAGCCGACAGCCTGGCTAATTTGCCCGACCTATGCCTGCCGCTGCAATCAAGCAATGTAGAGATATTTGCCGATGAACCCGCCTACCACAGTCTGCGTGACAAATATCCCGTCGAGCTGTTGAGACTTGCCACTGAAGACTGCTACGGCAGAGAGTTCCTGGACTACAAGATGGCCATTAAAACCGTGAATTCTTTCCAGGAAGCATTGGCACATATCCGGAAGTACGGTTCCAAACATAGCGAATGCATCATTACGGACGACAAGACACGTGCCGAATGGTTCTGCCGGGAAGTGGACGCCGCTTGCGTATACGTCAATGCACCGACCTCTTTCACCGACGGCGCACAATTCGGACTCGGTGCCGAGATTGGCATCAGCACCCAGAAGCTACACGCCCGCGGTCCGATGGCTCTGGAAGAAATCACCACATACAAATGGATTGTCGAAGGTTCCGGACAGACCAGACCTTGACAGCCGAATAACAAAGATATAGATACACTAAAAAGACTGTAAATATGAAGAACTTTACTTGCGTGCAGGACATCGGTAACCTGAAGT
>VOFC01006371.1_pt1 | contig 40675 bp, 69 predicted proteins | sample 5384161 | NCBI WGS metagenome assembly VOFC01 (sample SAMN12384722, study PRJNA508395) | human gut metagenome | isolation source: healthy gut B | host: Homo sapiens
TGTATCATTAATATTTGTCTCATTGCTGCTTACGACCAGACCAATACATTTCGAGCACTCATCAAAGCCAGTTACGAGTGATGTGATAATTGTTTTTTATGCTTTCAAGTTCTTTTGATGTATTTTTCAGACAAACCTTTTATGCTGTCCGCAACTACAGCAAAAACCTTTTCCTGCTTCTCCAGCCCTTGCAGCCTCGATAGAAGCATTAAGTGCAAGAAGATTAGTTTCTGACGCAATTTCCTCGATGCTTGACAAAATCTCAGACATTTTTTCTATTGTTTCATTTGTACTTGCTATCTGCTGTGCAATCGTAGAAACATTTTCTGTCATCTGTCCACTGCCCTTTGACATTTCCTCTATATGCTTTTTTCATCTTATTTGAATTTCTGCCTAATTCCTCAGTGCATTTACTGATTGCTCCGGTAGCTGATGTAATATCATCAGCCCCATTCTGTATTTTCATAACAGTCTGATGCATAGTACCTATCGACTCTACCTGATTTGTTGCATCTTCTGCAACTCCTCCGATCGCATTTGCGATCTGATCTATTGCTTCAAGTGCGGATTCAGCCATATTCTTTACATTATCACCTGCCTCTGTTACTCTTCCGGCAATCTGTTTACTATCATTTATTATTCCACTGAAATTCTCCATCGATTTATTTGCATTGTCTACCATGGAACCAAGTTCATCTTTACGTTTTATATATCTTTCGTCAATTTTCAGTGAAAGATCTCCCGAAGAAATCCTTTCAAGCTTTTTTTCTTTTACTATGTTAAGTACTTTTTTACCACTCTTCTTATGATAATACACGTCACGATTACCATTACGACAACCAGTATTATACTTTCCACTATAAGTTCACATATATTTCTTCGAAATGTTTTTGAAATCTGTTTTGTATTATCACTTGAATCAATATTTAAATTTATATCATCTGAATAACAGCCTGTTGTAAGAACCCAGTTCCATGGTTCAAATTCCTGGCTATACGCAATTTTAGGAGCCTGGGTTTTGCCGTCTGCTTTAGTGAATATAAATTCATTAAATCCGCCTCCCTGCTGTGCTGCTTTCATTATTTCCTGAATGATCATAACCCCATTATTATCCTGTAATTCTTTTCTGTTCGAGCCCTCCTTATCAGGAAGTATAGGATGCATTACGAGTGTATAATCTGTACTGTCCACCCATATATATCCATCTCCATTATCTCCATACCGGAAATTTCTTAATGTATCAAGTGCTTTTTGCCTTTGCTGTTTCCTCGTCCATCTGTCCATCTTTATACTGGTCGTAGTAATATTGAACAATCGTAAGCCCTGACTGCACCTGTGATTTTACTTCTGTTTTATATCCATCCAGAATGTCATCATAACGGATATCTTTGATCGTGCTTTCCGTCAACTTAAAGATCACTCCACATGTACTGACAAGTATTACACACGTAACTAAAACAATTGCTGAAAAGATAGATGATAGCTTTAACGATAATGATTTTTTTCATATGTAGGACCTCCTCCTATTCGCTCATTCCAGAATTCTTTAACATTCATTATAGCACTTTTTACCAATTATTTCATTATTTTTCATATTATTTTGTATGTTTTTTGTCATTTTTAAAAAATTAATCATAAAATGTTGGAATAACAACATAAATAATTTTTATATAGGTTTATTATCAGACCATATCAATTTATGAACACAATATCAGGAGGAATATAAAATGGATAATAAAATGTTTTTGTTTTCAATGTGAACAGACTGCCGGATGCAGTGGATGTACAGGATGTGCCGGCGTGTGCGGAAAGAGCGCAGATGTTGCTAATCTGCAGGACAAGCTTACAGGTTCCTTGATTGGTCTTGCAGGGGTGATTAAAAATAATGTGCCTTCTGCCGAAAAAAAAAAAAGAAATTGATCATCGAAGGCCTCTTTACTACTATTACCAATGTAAACTTTAATGAATCCACGATCAAAACCATGATCGATAAAATACACTCTATATCAGGTGGTGCTGATTACGATATGACGAATATCTGGAATGCCGATGAAGATATCCGTTCACTTAAATCGCTCATCCTTTTTGGCATAAGAGGCATGGCAGCTTACGCCTACCCCGCTATGGTTTTAGGATATGAGGATGAAACTGTCGATGCATTCTTCGTTGAGGCATTAAATGCTATCGGACAGGAACTTGGTATGGATGATCTTCTACCTATTGTAATGAAAGTCGGCGAGATCAACTTTAAATGTATGGGGCTTTTTGGATACAGCGAATACAAAGTCATATGGTAATCCTGTTCCAACAGAAGTTTCTCTTACTATAGAAAAGGGACCTTTCATCGTTGTCACCGGACACGACTTATTAGATCTTAAAATGCTTTTAGAGCAGACAAAAAGATAAGGGAATCAATATTTATACACATGGCGAGATGCCCCTGCACACGCCTATCCTGAGCTCAAGAAATATTCTCATTTAAAGGGTATTTCGGTACTGCATGGCAGAACCAGCAGAAAGAATTTGCCGATATCCGGGAGCTGTGCTTTTTACGACAAACTGCCTTATGCCTCCAAAACCAAGCTATAAGGACAGAGTATTTACTACAGAGGTTGTTTCTTTCCCTGATGTTATACACATCGGCGAAGATAAGGATTTTTCCCCTGTTATCAAAAAAAGGCTCTTGAGCTTGGTGGCTATGACAGTGACCGGAAAATGACAGGAATAAATGGCGGAAATACTGTTATGACAGGTTTTGCCCATAAGAGTGTACTAGACAATGCAGGTGCCATAGTCGATGCTGTTAAAGCAGGTGACATCAAACACTTCTTCCTTGTAGGAGGCTGTGATGGTGCCCGACCAGGAAGAAACTATTTCACGGAATTTGTAAAACAGACACCTTCAGACTCTATAATCCTTACTCTTGCGTGTGGCAAATATCGTTTTAACGACCTTGACCTCGGAAAAATAGGTGATTTCCCAAGAATCATGGAGATGGGACAGTGTAATGATGCATATTCAGCCATCAAAGTTGCGGTTGCTCTCTCCGAAGCTTTTTGGATGCAGTGTCAATGAACTTCCGCTCTCAATGGTCCTTTTTTCATGGTATGAGCAGAAAGCGGTATGTATACTGCTGACACTCTTGTACCTTTGAATAAAAAATATCAAGCTTGGACCGACACTTCCAGCTTTTATTTCAAAAGAATGTGCTTGATTTTCTTGTGGAAAACTACAATATTGCCCCCTACAACAACAGTCGAGCAGGATTTTTTCTGAACTTCTTGGATAATAATTCTTTTTATTATCCAAGAAGCTATCATAATAGTAGATAACTTAGATTTTTGCACTTAATTTTGTATCTCTTCAGGCGTCGGCATTACTGCAAGTGCACCTTTTCTTGTAGTAATGATAGATGCCGCCTTATTGGCAAATGTAAGCATTTCTTTCAGATCGTCCTCTGTCCAGTCCACCTCATTTATGTCCGTCTGCTGTGGACAATGCTCAAGTATGTAATGCAGACAGCATCCTCCGAATGTATCACCTGCACCTGTTGTCTCTATTGTATCATCCCGAACAAATGCAGGTACTTCTGCCTTTACATCTGTAACATTGTTTTTAAGATATGCACGGCTTCCGTCTTTTTTCAAGTGAAAGCAGTATAAGAGGAATGTTATACTCATCCTGGATTTTCTTGATTCCTTCATCAAAATCCTGCTTTCCTGTAAACCACTGTATCTCATTGTCTGAGATCTTTAATATGTCACACACAGAAAGCCCGAATGCGGTCTGTCTTTTTGCATCCTTCATGTCATCCCAGAGCGGTTCCCTGATATTTGGATCAAACGATATCATCGCCTTTGCACTCTGAGCTGCAGCTATCGCCTTACATGTCGCACTTCTTACAGGCTCATGTGTCATAGAAAGCGTTCCCATGTGAAATATCCTTGCACTTCTAATGATTTTGCAGTTTATTTCATCAGGATTTAACATCATGTCTGCTCCCGGATTTCTATAAAATGAAAAATCACGATCTCCACCGGGCAGTGTCTCAACGAATGCCAGAGTTGTGCGTACGTCATTATCAGTCACAAGTCCCGATATATCTATACCCACATTTTCAACCGCCTCTTTCAGCTGTCTGCCAAATATATCGTTTCCGACTTTTCCGATAAAAGCAACATTATGCCCAAGCCTTTTTAACATGGAAAGAACATTGCATGGTGCACCTCCCGGATTCGCCTCGTATATAGGATTTCCCTGTCCACTTGTTCCATTTTCCGTAAAATCTATTAAAAAGCTCCCCTAAAAGCAGCTACATCATATTTATAATCTGACATACTATCCTCCTATACATGATCATCATTTTTATGTAGTCTCACGCACTACCAGACTTACCGGCAGTGTTGTACGTGTTGGAACTATCTTTCCTTCTACTGTATCCGCCAGACATTCAACCGCTTTTTGAGCCATTTCTTTTATTGGCTGATGTATGGTTGTTATCGGCGGTGTAGTGACAGATGCAACATATGAATCATCAAACCCTACTATCTTTAGATCCTCCGGCACACGTATATGCAGCTTGTGGCATATCTGCAGAAGCTGTGCTGCAATAAGATCACTGCTTGCAAATATACCATCCGTTTCAGGATTTGACTTTAGCATATCTTCAAGTATTTCGTGATATTCCATGTTATTGTACTGTCTGGCACTTGTCTCGATTATTTTGTAACCGGCATCTGACTTCTGGCAGATTTCAGTAAATCCTGTTGCCCTATCATCTGCCGGCATAGTGTTTTCGTGAACACCGCTTATATGGATCAGGTGCCTGCACCCACGATCTATAAGATGCTGTGCGGCAAGCCTGCCTCCCCTGGATATTGTCACATTCAACCCCTGCTGTTCCGTTTTCAAGAAAACGTTCTATCGTGATAATAGGGATATTAAGGCCATTAAAAACATCCAGATTTACCGTTCCACTACACATAATGACTCCTGCCACCCGGTTGCTTCTGCACATTTCAAGATATTCATTTTCCTTTTTTCCTGTTTCTCACGCGAATTGAATATGAACATTTTATAATTTCTGTTATAACAGGCTCTCTCAAGGTTACTTATCAGCTCTGCAAAATAAGGATGACGTATATGTGGAACGATCACACCTATTGTATTATTTGTTTTTTTTGAAAGCGAACGCGCAACCCTCGTTAGGGGTATAATTGAGCTTCGCCATCGCATCATATACTTTTTTCTCGTCTTATCACTTATATATCCGCGGTTATTCAACACTCTTGAGACTGTACTTACTGTAAGTCCTGTCTCTGCCGCGACATCCTTCAAAGTTGCCATATCCTTTTCCCGCCTGTCTGCTTTCTTACAGACCTCAATAATAATTACCATTGGTAAGCCATACTGGTACTTATACCTCATATACACCTAACATTGTATCACAATCTGCTGTGACTTCAACTATTCCATTATCAACAAATACATCAGATCTCTCACTTTAAAACTATGGCTCTTAAATTCATCTTTAAATTCCTGTACAGGCTTTAAAGTTATACGATATTCATTATCGATTTTTATCAGTCAAGTTCTCTTGGGATTCCCATCGCACCTGTATATTTTCTGCCCTTGAAATCTAAACGGAGCCATGGTACAAAGATCACTCTGCCATCCGTATTTGAATATGTCTGTGCTGCATACGGAACCTTGTTCATATAAAGACAATATCTTTTGCCGCTCCAGTTAAAGCTGTATCCGTCAAATTCTCCCGGATAATAATATCCATCAGCTGTTGTCACAAACCAGTGCTTCCCGGTTTCATCCGTAAGACATATCAGATCAGGGCATTCAAAACCATCTGTAAGTTCAAATCTCTGGGAAATGTTCCATTTTTCCAGATCTGTTGAGCGTAAAAATTGCAAACTCATTGCCATCCACCCACAATATCATGATATAGGATTTCGTTTCCTCATGCCAGAATACTTTCGGATCACGGTTTTCATGGCTTATAACAGGCACGACACCTCTATCCGTCTTTATCAGTGTTTTTCCACCATCAATGCTGTAAGCCAGACGCTGTGTAAAAGACGCTCCGCAGTCCACGGCCTGCACTCTCCGGCTGCTGTGTAATAAAAAACATGAGTGCATCCTCAGGCAGCCCCAGACAGCCATTTTTATTCACAAATCCGCTTCCTGAGAACATATATCCATTTTCATCCGGATACATAACAGTCTCCTGCTGTGTCCAATTGATAAGGTCACGGCTTGTGGCATGTCCCCAGCTCATATTTTCCCATCTCGTATCAAATGGGTTGTACTGGAAGTAAAGATGATATACACCATCCTTGTATACTAATCCGTTTGGATCATTTATCCAGCCTCTTGCTGCTGTAAAATGATATTTCGGCCTTGGCAGGCTTTCATTTGAAAAATCAAGGTCTGATTCTTCAAATTCGCAGTCCACCTGACGGATTCCCGCAAAGAAAGCCTCATTTCCGTAGCCTTTAAGGATTAGGGTTTTACCGGTAAAATCTTTTTACCGTAAAACGGGCAAAATAATCAGGCTTAAATCCGCCTGTGGAAGCTCCTGCCGGCACCTGAAACTCACAGATCTTAGTCTGTGAGTCTCCGTTTTCCTGCATAACTTCAAGTGTAATAAGCTCCGATTCCATAACGACCGGAACCTCAATGTAATTTTTAGTAATTAAGAATTTTTTCTCCACCATTTTCACTATATATCACCTCAAATGTCTTTTTGGCAAAATCAGCATTAAGCTTTTGCCCACTCATCTCCGTTTTTTTCTAAGGATGACAAGCTTATCATCTGCACAGTCTAAAAGTTCAAATCCTCCATCAAACGCCGGATGCTCATTTCTGAATTTCATAAGCGCAAGAAGACTTTTCACAACCGGTCTTTCTACCTCATTGTCAATTTCTTCAATCGAATAATAATGTCTGTTTATATTCCTTCCGACCTTTGTCTCCTCGAGAAGCTTTAAGTCATTCCTGCCTGCCAGCAGTCCCACATAATACACCTGCGGAATTCCCGGTGCGAAAAAAACTGTACCGCTCTTGCAAGAAGATATGATGCATCATCATCCCCGAGTGCTGAATAATATGAACAGTTTACCTGATAAATGTCGAGATTATTATAAGCTGCTGTATTGTAAATTTTCTTTACATTAGCTCCGAATTTAAAGATATCCTCTTTTTGTTCTGTCGATCTCCTCATCCGGAAGTAGATCCTTTACATCGACAACACCTATTCCATCATGTGTCAAGTGTCGTAAACTGTTTGCGCGGGCATATGTTAAGCCAATTTTTTAAATACTGTGTCTGACCATAGTATAATGCATTTATAAGTAACATTGGAAGTGCAAAATCATACACATAATAGTCCTTTTCTGCAATGCGTTCCTGCATTGTATAGTGTTCATGGATTTCCGGCAGAAGTGTGACTCCGTAAGGCTTTACGATCTCTTCACATTCATTCAGGAACTCCCATACATCCGGCTCTATAAAAAAGCAGCTTGTTCCGGCTTTCTTTGTTGCATATGCAAATGCGTCAAGCCTTATCATTGCTGCACCATGTCCGCAGAGTGTTGTCAGATTATCTTTTATAAAAGCTTTTGCTGTATCTGATTTACAGTTTATATCTATCTGTTCCTCGTCAAACGTACACCATACCTTTTCTGTTGTGCCATCTGCAAAATGTGCATCCACATATGGTGCACGGGGTTTTCTTTGTATATTGCATCAACCTGTTCCGGCGTCGGCTCCCCGTTTTCCCAGAAATCCTTATAACGTATAAAAAGATCTGCGTATTGTGACTTATCCTTTTTTTCAAGGAAATCCTTATAGTATTCGCTCTGCGCCGAGATATGATTGATCATATAGTCGAACATCAGATAATAGTTTTCCGCAAGCTTTTTCTATATCCGTCCAGTCACCGAATGCGCTGTCTACCTTATGATAATCCATAGGGGCAAGCCTCTGTCACCCTGAAGAAGGAAAAAAACGGCAGAATGTGTAACGCCGCCTATGGCATCTTTAAAATGTTTATCGAGTACATTATTTAAATCTTTAAGATTACTGCCCATGCTGTCCGAATATGTGATGAGCATACATTTATTTTCAAGTTTTTTCATATTGGTCTCCTTATATAGGCATACACCTGCTATTGTTCCGGCGCAGGCCTGACAATCTGCTGCCGGGCTGTGCGCCATAGCATAAAACCTTATTTTACTGCTCCTGCTACAACTCCATCTATGATCTGTTTCTGTAAGAACAGATATAGGATCACTATAGGTGCAACCGTAAGTACAAGTGCCGCCATTATAACTCCATAATTGGCTGAATATGTACCGTAAAATACATATGTTGAAAGTGGAAGCGTGTATAATTCTTTCTTTCCAAGTACAAGCGATGGAAGAAGATAATCATTCCAGAATGCAAGTACATTTAATATTACAAGTGTAGCTGTTGTTGTTTAAGAAGAGGAAAACGACCTTGAAAAAGGTCTGTACCTTTGTACAGCCATCCAGATAAGCAGCTTCCTCCAGCGAAGCCGGTATTCCCTCTTTATAAAGCCCTGATATATAAACACCGACATGCTCATCGCAAATCCTGTATGCATAAATACAAGTGTTAATTTATGATTTAATAAGTTAAGACTTGCCCCATAAATAGATACAAGCGGAATCATGATCGCCTGGAACGGAATAATCATCGCTGCTATCATGAGTGCAAAAATATTTTTGAAAACCAGTTATTTGCCCTGCTGAAATAATAAGCTGTCATTGATGCTATTATCACTACGAGAAGTGTACTTAAACATGTTACAAACAGTGAATTCCCGAATGCTTTAAGGAAATCCATCTTTTCAAAAGCTCTTACATAATTTTCGAGTGTATATCCTTTTTCAGCTATAAAAGATAAAGGATTGGTTATAATGTCACGTTTCTGCTTGAATGAGTTAAGTATTACTACGAAGAACGGAACCATGTATAAAACAAACAGTGCTGCGATCACAATAAATCCAACTATCCCGACAACTTTCTTTTTTGTTCCGCCTGCCTGCGATGCGCCTCTTGCCATTATGCCTCTACCTCCTTCTTTTTTACCTATATATATCTGTACCCCGCTTATGAGTGCAACTATGACGAACAGTATAAGTGCTTCTGCCTGACCTACACCATAGTTTCTCGCTGTAAATGCTTTGTCATATACATGCATTGCTACAAGCTTTGTCGTACCGTAAGGTTCTCCTCCTGTAAGTGTGAGGTTTACATCGTAAACCATGAACGCTCTTGAAAGTGTGAAGAAAAAAGACATATTACAAATGAAGGAACCATAAGCGGCAGGATAATGCTTTTCATTTTCTGGAAGCCTGTTGCCCCGTCAATGCTCGCTGCCTCAAGTACGTCTTCTGAAAGCCCTGTAAATCCGGCAATATATATAAGCATCATGTATCCTGAAAGCTGCCATACCGTAACAATTACGAGTGTCCAGAATGCCTTTGTCGGATCCGAAAGCCATGACTGTGAAAAGATTTTCCATCCGAGGTTTTCACCGATCTGTACGATGACCCTTGAAAAAATGAACTGCCATATAAATCCAAGTACTACACCACCTATGAGGTTCGGTGTGAAAAATCCGGCTCTGAAAAGTTCTGTCCTTTTATGCCGTTTGTAAGGGCATATGCCAGTAAAAATGCTATTATATTTACGAGTAAAACTGTGATCACCACGTATTTCAGAGTAAGTCCGAGTGATGACCAGAACTCTGTATCCTGAAATACTGCATGATAATTTGAAAGTCCCACAATGTTCTTTACACTACTTACGCCGTTCCAATCTGTAAGTGTCAGATAAAATCCATATATGAACGGTATCATAACCACGGCAAAAAATATTGCGCAGCCCGGTATTGCAAATATGAATAAATTTCTTATTTTTTTCGCCCGTTTTCCTTCCCATAATCTTTTGATCCTTTCCTGATAGCTGTCTTACTATTAATTAAATCTGCCTTTTATAATTGCAGTCCACATTACATTTACCCGCATTGTGGACTGCAGTTATATCATTTTTATTTCTGTGCCTGCCAGTATGCATCAACTGCACTTGCAAGATCTGCTTTTGAGCTCTCACCTGCAATATATTTCTGCATTGCTGCGCCAAGTACCTGCCAGTGATCTGAAGGTGCTACGAAGCATGAAGAATATGTCTTTCCTGCTTCCATCTTTGATTTCATGTCTCTTGAAAGAGGATCGACCGGTTCAACTTTATTGTTGGCATTAGCCGGTACGATCTTTACATCTTCAACAAGCATCTTCTGTGCTGTCTCGTTGTATACCATCCAGTTTAAGAACTCTTTTGCAGCATTCTGCTGGTCTTCTGTTGCCTGAACCTTATCAATTATTACCTGTTTTGTTGCAGATGCCTGCATTCCTGTATTTGCAACAGCATTTGTGTCGTTTCCGAGTACAAATGGGATAAAGCAATAATCATCATCATTTTCTGCACCTGAATCTGCAATATTTGTCCATGCCCATGTTCCGTTTGCCCATATTGCACTGTCTCCATCTGCAAGATAAATTGGATCCCGGTCATAAATAGCGCCAAGTGGATCAGCCTTATTTACGTTATATTCAAGTAAAAGATCCATTGTGTCGACAAAGTCATTGAAGTTCTGATAATCCTCAGCTTTGAGTGAACCATCTTCAAGTTTTGAGATAACTTCAGCACTTCCGGCGGTAGTTCCGTCATATGTATCATATATATATCCAAGCTGATGTGCTCCGAGCGACCAGTCCTCTTTTGAAATTACAACAGGTGTTTCCATTCCTGCTGCCTTAAGTTCTTCAGAAGCGACTTCAAGGAGTCATATGAATTGATCGAATCAGGATCAAACTCTTTTCCCAATGTATCTTCTATTGCTTTTTTATTTACGATAAGTCCTCTTCCCTCAACACAGAATGGATAACTTACTACTTTACCATCAACCTTTGTTACCTGATCCCCACACTCTGAAACCCATTTTTCATCTGAAAGATCAAGAGCATATTCATCGGCAAGTGCAAGTGCATCTGTTGTATCCAGCATAGACATTGTAGGAGCATTTCCTGAATTATAGGCACTTGTAACCTTTGTATAAGGAACCTCACCAGTACCACACGCTAAAACCTCAACATCTATTCCTGTCTCGTCTGTAAATTCTGCTGCCAGGTCTTCCATAGCCTCCTGGATCTCACCTTTACTGTTTAAGAATGTGATGGATGTTCCTGCGAGATCTGACTCTGTTGCCTTGGCAGTCTGTGAATCTCCCTTACTGTCTGAGCTTCCGCAGCCGCATACCATAGCTGTTGTCATTGCTGCTACAAGTAATACTGATAATACTTTCTTTGTTTTCATATTTTTCTTCCTCCAATTATAGTTTTTGATATGAAATCTCCCGTTTTGATCCTAACCTTCTCTACCAGCGTCCGGCAGTTTTCCGCAGACTGTTTACACGGCCACATATAAACTTTTTTGTCTGTTTCATTTGATAATTGAACTTTACCACCTGATACACTATATGTCAACCGCTTGGCATACATTTTGTCAGTATATACCTAAATATGCAACTCCTTTTTGTGCATAATGACATGTTGCCAGTAAATCTCCATGGGATTTTTTGTACTATTGGGCGGATTTTAGATTAATTTGCGCAATTTCTTGAACGTATTATGATAGAGGAGCTGCAAAAATAATATCGGTAATATCTCAAACGATTGATATATTACCGATATTTTCTTTCATCCCTCTGGCTGCATAGTCTGTCCCGGACGACAACTTCAACATTCTGCATGAGGAAAGTTTTAGATTACTGTTCACACCTAACAGTGTGACCAGCAACAGTTTTAGCACATAATTGTTTTAGTTTGATTGTCAAATGTCTTGACCATCAAACTATTTTCGTATATACTCATTTTAAAGTTTTATAGCAGCCGCTATTTTTAAATAACTGCTATCTAAAATATACAATTTTTAATAAATATATTGATTCAGCAATTTGGGGAGGATACACCATGGTAAGAATAGTAATAGATTCAGCATCAGATATCGAATTAGAAAAAGCAAAAGAGCTTAAACTTGATTTCATGCCGCTTAAAACGATCTTCGGAGAAGATGAATATTTAGATGGAGTGACGATCACACACGAACAGTTTTTGAAAAGCTTATAGAGTGCGGCACTATGCCTACAACAAGCCAGATAAGTCCTTACGATTTTGAGAAAAAAAATTTGAAGAGATCAAGGCGGCCGGCGATACAGCAGTAGTAATAACCCTATCATCGCTGCTCTCAGGCACATACCAAAGTGCCACCATCGCAGCCTCTGATTACGAGGACTGCGTAACTGTTGTCGACAGCTTAAATGTATGCATCGGTGAACAAAATCTGGTAATGCTTGCCGTAAGGCTGCGTGATCAGGGACTTTCAGCCTCCGAAATCGCCGCAGAGCTTGAAGAAGCTAAACACCACATCAAAGTCCTCGCTGTCTTTGATACCCTTTGAATATTTAAAAAGAGGCGGCCGGATCTCAAAAACTGCTGCATGGGCAGGAAATGTGCTTTCAATCAAGCCTGTTATCTCTATCGAAAAAGGTGAGGTTGCCATACTCGGAAAAGCCCGCGGCTCTAAGAACGGCAACAATATGCTTATACAGCAGATAAACCAGAGTAACGGCATAGACTTTTCCATGCCTTATTCACTCGCTTACTCCGGTCTTTCCGACGTATTGCTTCAAAAATATGTAAAAAGACAGCTCCGCCATATGGGAAGAACATACTGATACACTTCCTGTAAGCACTATCGGCGCTACCATTGGTACTCACGCAGGACCCGGTGCTATCGCAGTGTCTTACTTCGAGTGTAAGTAACTTAAGCTTCCCACGTGCTATTGTGGCAAAGGCGCAGCTGCTCCAAATATCGCCAATGACCTTCCAATATATTCAGGTGTAACATTTTTTATATATTTAAACCGATTCCTCACATATTTTTTTTGCGTGTTCTGCGGCTTTTTATCTTCTGTTTCTTTGTAAAGCAGATGCAGCCATTTTCCAACCTCTGTGCCTTTTATCGAATAAATATCAAGCATTGGATTTATCATTGAATATACAACAATTCCTGATGTAATTCCTACAATAAGCGCCGTCAGGTGGAACTTTTTGCAGTATCTGTTTACCCTGTTTAAATCTCCACGTCCTATTTCGTTTCCTATTATGATAGAACATTCTCCACAGAATCCACCAGATACGATCTTTGCAAGCATCTGTAATGTCTGCATAAATACTACTTCTCTTTTCATTTTATAAATAAAATGATAAAGCTTTGTGTAAGGCAAAAGTCAAGCTAAAAAAAGATAGTAAAATAACCCAAAAAATAAACGTCAGCCCGGCAAAATGCCAGTCCTGACGTTTACATGGTCTATTTGTATAGTTTTATTATAAGTATTTTTTAATACCTCTGCTTTGTCTGTTGCTTCCCATGGAAGTTTTACATCTGTGCGTCCAAAATGTCCATAAGCTGCTGTCTGACGATAAATAGGTCTTCTAAGATCAAGCATCTTTATGATTCCTGCAGGACGAAGATCAAAGTTCTCTCTGACTATTTCTACGATCTTGTCATCCGAGATCTTTCCTGTTCCAAATGTATCTACCATTATAGATGTAGGCTGTGCAACACCGATCGCATATGAAAGCTGGATCTCACACTTATCTGCCAGACCTGCCGCTACAATGTTCTTTGCCACATAACGTGCTGCATATGCTGCTGAACGGTCAACCTTTGTGCAGTCCTTTCCTGAGAAAGCTCCACCGCCATGACGTGCATATCCACCATATGTGTCTACGATGATCTTACGACCTGTCAGTCCTGCATCTCCGTGAGGTCCGCCGATGACGAAACGACCTGTAGGATTTATGAAGAATTTTGTCTCATCATCGATCATTTCCTTTGGCAGAATCGGATCTAAAACATATTTCTTAATATCTTCATGGATCTGTTCCTGGGTTACCTTTTCATCATGCTGTGTAGAAATGACAACTGCCTCAAGTCTCTCTTTGGCTTTCCAGCCTCATCATACTCTACAGAAACCTGTGTTTTTCCGTCTGGACGAAGATATGTAAGAGTTCCGTCTTTTCTTACCTTTGTAAGCTGGAATGCAAGCTTGTGTGCAAGTGCGATCGGATAAGGCATATACTCTTCTGTCTCGTTTGTTGCATATCCAAACATCATTCCCTGATCTCCGGCACCTGTATCAAGATCATCCTTAAGAGCTCCTTCTTTTGCTTCAAGAGCCTTATCAACGCCCATTGCAATATCTGCAGACTGCTTATCAATTGAAACCATTACGGCACATGAGTTTCCGTCAAGGCCTTTCTTTCCGTCATCATATCCGATCTCAAGTGCTGTCTTTCTAACGATCGCAGGTATATCAAGCTGAGCCTTTGTTGTGATTTCTCCTGTTACAAGGATAAAACCTGTACAGCTTGCTGTCTCATGCCACACGGCTCATAGGATCCTGCTCCATGCATGCATCAAGGATAGCATCTGATACTGCATCACATAATTTATCCGGATGTCCTTCTGTAACAGACTCTGAAGTGAAAAAAGTAATTTTTCCATTTTGTCTCCTTTCAATACTCTTTTACCTCTTTTTGCTTCAAACAGTAACTAAAAACCACTTATTCAATGAATAAGTGGATTAAAATTAAAGATAATAAAAAATCCTCTTATTGTTCGATTTACTCGCTCAGGTTGGCACCTTCCTGTCATAGACAGGGGTTGCCGTGACTTCACAGATCCTTTGTATCTCCATCACTCTGAATAAGAGAAATTACCAATATTGAATTTTCAAATCTCCGCAATGTATGTTACACTCTTATTTGATTTTTGTCAAGCAATTATTGACTTTCTAACTTTTAAACCTTATACTTGACTGTAGTATATGCGATTAGGTATAACTACCTATATTTTTATAAAATAGATTATCACGGAGGATTTTCTATGCGCAGATTAACACCAAAGGAATTGGAAATTGGAATGATAATTGCTGAACCAGTCAAAACTCCTCTCGGTCAGCTTCTTGCTGAAAAAGACACAGAGGTAACCCGGCAGCTTATCAACCGCATGAAGCTTTATCGTGTAGAATACGCTATGGTCGAGGGAACCGATCCAGATACCCCCGAAGCTAAAACCCATGCCGCTGCAAGCAAAACCCATTCACAGAAGGTTGCTGCATCTAATGAATTTAAAGACTTTCAGCTCAAATATTTTCAAAGTATTGATGAATTAAAAAAGTATTTAATGCGGCCTACAAAGATTCTGCTGATATAGATACGACAGAGCTTTTTAGCATCTGTTTCTGATTTATTCACGTATGCAGAAAAACTATTATTGAATTGTTTGACATGCTTTTCAATATGAGGATTCTTACAGATCCTCTTTATTCCCATTGTCTTAATGTCGGGCTCATCTCAAGAATGATAGGACGCTGGCTTAAGCTTGGACGTGAAGAGCTTAATCTTTTGACACTGGCAGGTCTGCTGCACGATATCGGAAAAATAAAAATACCTGATGAGGTTTTAAATAAGCCGGGCAAACTAACAGACAGCGAATTTGCCCTTATCCAGAGACATCCTATTTTCGGATATGACATCCTAAAAAAACAGCCGCTTGATCCCCGCATCAAAAGGCTGCCCTCATGCACCATGAGCGCTGTGATGGTTCAGGATATCCTTCAAAGCTTACTGATAAGTTTATAGACGATTATGCCATGATCGTCGGAATAGCCTGATGTCTATGATGCAATGACCGCTGCACGTTCGTACCGCGCACCATTATGCCCATTCCAGGTTCTCTCTAATTTTGAAGAGGACGGATATCAGAAATATAAAACAAAATACATACTGACATTTTTAAAACATATCGCATCTGCATATCAGAACAATCGTGTAATCCTAAGCGATGGTCATGCACGCAACATTGTAATGCTGAACCAACATAGCCTTTCAAGACCTATGGTACAGCTTGATGACGGCTCGATCATCGATCTGTCTACACGCAGGGATTTATTTATCACGTCAGTTCTATAAAAAAAGAACATGAAATACATCTGTTAAATGTATTTCATGTTCTTTTTTTATATCTGTCACTATAAATGCTCCATCATCTATGAAACTTTTAAAATAAATTTCTGTAGTTCTTTTTCATCTTCTACTTTTGCAATTGTGGCTCCGATTTTTGTAAGCTTATCTTCTAAAGCTTCATATCCGCGCTCAATGTAATAAATATCGTCGACGACAGTTATTCCATCGGCCGCAAGACCTGCTATCACCAGCGCTGCTCCTGCTCTTAGATCCGGCGCATTCACACGCGCACCTGTATATCTGTTTACGCCGCTTATTATAGCGATATTGCTCTCTACCTTAATATCTGCTCCCATGCGTGTAAGCTCATCAACGTATTTAAAACGATTTTCGAATATACTCTCTGTCACAGTGCTTGTTCCCTCTGCAATACCAAGGAGAACTGCCATCTGTGGCTGCATATCCGTAGGAAATCCCCGGATACGGAAGCGTTGTAACCTGTGTATGTTTTAATTTTCCGTCAGATATAACACGTACAGAATCATCGAATTCTTCGACTTTACATCCAACCTCCAGAAGTTTTGCTGTTGTAGCTTCAAGATGCTTAGGTATTACATCTTTTACCAGAACATCTCCTCCTGCTGCTGCTACAGCAAACATAAATGTTCCTGCTTCGATCTGATCTGGTATTACTGAATACTCTGTCTTATGAAGCTTCTCTACTCCAACTATCCTGATCACATCCGTACCGGCGCCTCTGATATTTGCGCCCATACTGTTGAGGAAGTTCGCTACGTCTACTACATGTGGCTCTTTTGCTGCATTCTCAATGACAGTCTTTCCTTCTGCCATAGATGCTGCCATCATTATATTGATCGTTGCACCAACTGACACTTTATCCAGATAGATATGTGTTCCGTTTAATTTTTCAGCCTTAGCTACAACAAGACCATGAGCTATGTCAACTTCAGCTCCCATAGACCTAAATCCCTTCATATGGAGATCTATAGGTCTGCTTCCGATGTCACATCCGCCGGAAGAGCTACCTCTGCGTGTCTGTATTTTCCGAGTAATGCTCCTATAAGATAGTATGATGCACGAATCTTTCTGATAAACTCATTATCAACATTTACACCACGTATAAAAGATCCGTTTATCTTTACTTTATGCACATCAACTCTTTCTACATGAGCTCCAATTTCTTCTATCGCCTGCAGAAGTACATTTATATCTCTGACATTCGGCAGATTATCTATTGTTACAGTCTCGTCTGTCATTATAGCAGCGGCCAAAATAGCAAGAGCTGCGTTTTTGGCTCCACCGATTTCAACTTCACCGTATAAAGGATTTCCACCTTTGATCACGTACTGTTCCATATTTCACCTCTAAGAATTCAGGAGTCAAACTTCCTCCTAATATAATATTCGTTAAAAACCTATTTGTTCAATCTTTCAAGCAATTTTTTCGACAGTCTGCTCTACATTAAGACCATCTTCTGAAATCTCAATATCTGCATACTTCTCGTATAATGGGGTTCTCTCATCATAAAGAGTCCGAAGTGTCTGTCCTTCTTTAAGGACCACACCCCTGCCCTTTATATCCTCAAGTCTTTTCTCGAGTGTATCATAAGGAACCTTCAGATACACAACAGTTCCTATACAGCTTAAATGCTCCATGGCTTTTTTTCCATATACAACCGAGCCTCCGGTAGCTATTATCGTGTGGCTTGCTTCGATTGATGCATTTACACGTTCTTCGATTTCTATGAAACCATCCGTTCCTTTTTCAGCAATGATCTCATGAAGCAATTTTCCCTCCTGCTTCTGAATAAGAAGATCCGCATCTGTAAACTGATAACCGATCATCTTTGCAAGGATAACTCCTACCGTGCTTTTTCCAACCCCGGGCATCCCGATAAGTACTATATTGTCTTTCATTACTGTTCACTCTCTGTCGTTTCTGTTGCCTGCACTGCCTCTGTTGTCTCTGTTACAGGTACAAACTCTGTATCATCCGATACAGTAGATTCTGTCTGTGATGATTCTGTTTCTGTAGACTCTGTTTTTTGTTGTAAAGTAATTATGAATATCTATTTTGTTCAGCTGTTTTTACTTGCCATTTTTCATCGTCCTGCCAGTCAGAAATTATACCATTGTAATACTTATCATCTTTATTTCCTTTAACAGTTTTTCTGTTTGATTCTGTCGCATCGCTGTCTGTCTTGCTGTCGAGACGTACAAAATAGTATGAGCTGTCTGTTGTGATCATATCAGATGTCTGTCCCTCTTCAAGCGAATTAAGGGCATCTACCACTGCACTATCGATCGAGTTTGTCGTGTATACACTGTCCTCTTCTTTGGACTGCTGCTCTCTGTATTCTCTGATTCAGTACTTTCTGTAGAATCCTCACTGTCATCAGATGCTGTAGATGGGTCTACATATGTCGCATATGTTCCTGTTGTTGTAGTAAGTCCGACTGCCTGTGCGGCATCCTCCATTGATGCTCCATTTGAAATTGTCTGTGCTAAAAGATCAGCCTGCTGCTTAAACTGCGCTTTTTCTTCATCACTATATGCCTGATACTGGTAGCTTGAATCGTAATGACCGGCATAATCGATCTGTATCATTGTGTATGCAGCCATATTTGCTTCCTCGTCAGTTACTGTCGAATCAGCATTTGCAACGATTGCCGCATACATCTTGCTCTTTATAAGTCTAAGTTTAAGATATTCCTTAACAATATCCTCTGTCGCACCCATCTCGTCTATAGCTTCGTCTGAATTGTCATCCATAAACTGCTTTGCGGCATCATCTATCTTCTTTTTGCTCATCATCAGATATCTCTACATTATAATCTGACATATGATCTTTAAGTGTGTATAACTCATGAACCTGCTCGATAGCGTTATCTTTCCATGTGTCAAGTACAGTACCATTTCCACCATAGCTCTGATTCCAGTATCCCTCACCCATGTACTGAATATACATGTCATCACTGGAAGCCTGGACATATCTGATCATAAAATTTACAAGTCCAAGTGAAATATCTTCGTCATTTAATGTTGCCACTGTTGCGTTTTTTTATTTATTGCGCAGCCCGTAAATGTTGTGGCTGCAAGTGAAGCAGCTAACAAAAGTGCTGCAATTTTCTTTGCTTTCATATATCCTCCTATAAGGAAATCCATTGTTTTGATACTATTTTTGGCATAGCATCGCTTGTATATTATAGTGCTTTTACGACTTCACCGCAAGAGTTTTATCATTATATAAAAATTTTCTGTAATTTTGTTCACTTTACATAAGAAATTTACGAATGTTTTCTGTCAATTCTTCTACAACCATAAGGACATCCTGCTGTTTTTTTTCTTTACTCCGTTTGCCATATCAAGCATAAAATACGGATTTTCCTGATCAGTCATAAATTTAAGTGATGACCTGTACTCTGCGATCAGATCAGGTATCCCTGAAGGATCTATCTTTGCCCGTTCAAACATTGTGATTTTTAAAATCTGTCCATTTTGTTTTATTTTTTATATATACACTGTGTGCGGCTGCTTTTAAGTCTTGCCACATTAAGCAGACTTATGACAGATTTCGGCGGTTCCCCGAATCTGTCTATAAGCTCCTCTAACATCTCATCTCCGTCTTCTTCTGTTTCAACGCCTGCAATCCGCTTGTAAATGTCAAGCTTTTTGGAATTCGTTTGAAATATATGACGGCGGTATATATGCATCTGTCGACACATCGATCGCTGTCTCAAACTTATCCTCCACACTTTCAATGCCTTTTTGCCTCTTTTACCGCTTCACTTAACATCTTGCAGTAAAGATCATATCCAACAGCCTCCATATGACCGCTCTGCTGTGCTCCAAGCAGATTTCCAGCTCCTCTTATCTCAAGATCCCTCATAGCGATCTTAAAGCCGCTTCCCAGATCAGAATATTCCTTTATTGCTGCAAGCCTTTTTTTCTGCAATTTCCTTAAGCATTTTATTCCGCCTGTACATAAGAAAAGCGTATGCTGTCCGGTTCGAACGTCCAACACGTCCTCTTAACTGATACAGCTGTGACAATCCCATATTATCAGCATCATGTATTATCATTGTATTGACATTTGAAATATCAAGCCCTGTTTCTATTATCGTAGTCGATACTAAAACATCTATCTCTCCATTTATGAAACGATACATGATCTTTTTCAAGCTCTGTCTCTTTCATCTGTCCATGTGCAAAACGCAACATTTGCCTCCGGCACAAGCTTCCTGGATTTTTGTCGTAACCTCATCTATATCCCTTACCTTATTATATACATAGTAAACCTGTCCTTTTCTCGCAAGCTCCCTGTTTATCGCTTCCCTGACAAGCTCCTCATTATATTCCATAACATAAGTCTGTATCGGGACCCTGTCCATAGGTGGTTCCTCAAGAACACTCATATCCCTTATTCCAATAAGGCTCATATGGAGAGTTCTCGGTATAGGAGTTGCAGTCAGTGTAAGTACATCCACATTAACCTTAAGCTGTTTTATCTTCTCTTTGTGGGCAACACCAAAACGCTGCTCCTCATCTATTACCAGAAGCCCCAGATCCTTAAACACGACATCTTTTGACAGTATCCTGTGTGTTCCGACAACTATATCTACCTGTCCTTTTTTTTAAATTTTCTATTGTCTTTTTCTGTTCTGCTGCAGTCCTGAATCTGCACATAAGGTCGACATTTACAGGAAAATCTTTCATCCTCTGCGAAAATGTGTTATAAATCTGCTGCGCAAGTATTGTTGTCGGTGCAAGATATGCAACCTGTTTGCCTTCCTGAACAGCTTTAAAAGCTGCTCTTATCGCAATCTCTGTCTTACCATAGCCCACATCTCCACATATGAGCCGATCCATTATCTTGTGGCTTTGTATGTCCTGCTTTGTGGCATCGATTGCCATTATCTGATCTTCCGTTTCTTCATATGGAAATAATTCTTCAAATTCTCTCTGCCATATCGTATCCGGTCCGTATGCATATCCGTTTTGCTCCTCACGTTGTGCATACAGCTTTACAAGATCTGCTGCAATTTCTTTTACAGCTCCCCGCACACGATTTTTTGTTTTAGTCCATTCCGGCCGCCAAGTTTGTTAAGCTTTGGTTTTCTTGCATCCCTGCCTGCATATTTCTGTATCTGGTCAAGCTGGGTTGCCAGTATATAAAGGTTGCTTCCACCATCTGGTATTCTATTTTTATATAGTCTTTGACTTTTCTGTCAACCTCTATCTTTTCAATGCCTTTATATATTCCAAGTCCATGATTTTCGTGTACGACATAATCCCCAACAGCAAGGTCGGTAAAGCTTTGTATCTTTTCCCCCTCATATGTTCTGTGTTTCTTTTTCTTTCTTTTCTTTTCAGCGCCAAATATATCTGACTCTGTTATAACGGCAAATTTTAATATCGGATACTCAAAGCCACGCCTTACTTTTCCGAAGCACACCATTATCTGTCCTTCGCACAATTCATGGTCATAATCCTCTGTAAAAAAAGCACGGCAGACCTTCATCTGTTATATCCTGTGCCAGTCTTTCTGCCCTGGTTTTTGAACCAGATAACAAAATCACCCTGTATCCGTTTTTCCTGTATCTTTTTTAAATCTTTTATGAGAAGCTCAAAGCTGTTATTATATGCACTTACGCTCTGACAATGTATCGCATACTGTCCATTGAGCTTTATCCCGTTTGATTTTGTATCAAGTGCAGCCAATGAAATACAGGAAAATTTATCAAGCTTTTGCTGCAATCTGCTTATGCAAAAAAGCTCATCCATCTGTCCCGGAAGAACATATCCTGATGCCAGCCTGTGTTTCATGCTTTCAGAAACTTCTGTCTCTGTAAGTTTTCCCTGCTCAAAGCATCTCGTAAGCTCATCAAAAAAAATAAGGGTATTATCTTTATCGAAATAATCCAGCAATCCTACTTTTTCATCAAAAAAAAATATGATAAAAATGCATCCATTCCAGCATACATTGACAATTCTCCCCACTCTTCTGCGAGTTCCTTCGCCGTTGAGCTTACCCTGTATGCTTCCTCGGTTTTCATGTCCTTGCGCAATTTTTTCTGAGACTCTTTCAGCCTCATCCAACATTTTTTGTATTCCTTCACTCTTCTTTTCATCGGTAAGAACGATCTCACTTGCCGGGTATATGGATATTTCATCCACAGACTCTATTGACTTCTGGCTTTCGCAGTCAAAATACCGGATCGTATCTATCTCGTCTCCCCAGAATTCTATTCTTATAGGATTTTCTTCCGTAAGCGGAAAAATATCCAGAATACCTCCTCTTACAGAAAACTGTCCTATCGTTTCTACCTGATATTCTTTCGTAGCCCATTCTTACAAGAGCTGCAGTAAGTTCCTCCATATCAGCCGTCTGACCACTTTTTCCAGGCTTAATACACTGTCCCACATGCTTTCAAGTGGTGCCATCGTATTCATAAGGGCATCAAAGGTTGTAACAAGCGTCACATGTTCATTTTCCCTGATCGCTTTAAGCGCCTTGATCCGCTCTGCCGTAAGCAGGTTTCCTCTTATGTCTGATTGGTAAAACAGAATATCCTTTGCCGGATAATACACTACCTCCCGGTCAAAAAACTGTACTCCTCGTACAGTTCCTTCGCCTTTGTTCATGAAAAGTTACTATTAATTTGTTTTTTTTTATCGCCGCCAAATGCGTATATCATTTGCGGCTTCTGGGCATCTATGCATCCTGTTACGGATATAAGTCCCTTATTATTTTCTGCGGTTTTTGTCATCTCATCAAAACCGGCAAAAGGTCAAAAAGAGGTTTTGTAAATGCTTTCATAACATCACTCCTATATATGGAATCTGGGTTAATTATACAAATTCATTGCCCGGTCAGTCTCATCCTGCATAATGAGTACTGCTGCATCCATTGCGTTTTTATCGCTTCTTCTACATTTTGTCTGTCCTCATCACTGAATCTTCCAAGTACATGATCCGCCAGATCCCAGCCCTGCGGTTTTTCTCCAACACCGACTTTTATGCGCTTAAAGCCGCTTGTTCCTGTCATTGCTATTATATTTTTTATTCCGTTATGTCCACCGGCGCTTCCTTTTTTTGCGTATTCTTATCCTTCCGGTTCAAGAGAAATATCATCAAAGATCACTATCATATCTTCTTCCGGGTCTATCTTATAAAAATTGACAACATCAGCTACCGATTCTCCGCTTAAGTTCATATATGTCTGTGGTTTTACAAAAGTACCTTCATACCCTCGATCACACCGGTTCCACAGAGTGCCTTATGCTTTTTATCCTTTATATCTATATTGTATTTCGCTGCAAGCGCATCTACCACATCAAATCCTATATTATGTCTTGTATGCTCATATTTTTGTCAGGATTTCCAAGCCCTACTATAACAAACATTATTTTTTTCTCCTTGATAAGTTCATAATAAAATAAATACTGCTGGATGATTCCTGCAACACCTTTGTATCTTTCAAAGTCAAAACCATCTTTGTAATATTCGTTCAGAAGCTGCTTTACGTGTATCTATCGGAAAAGCATCAACATGATGAAGTCCGAAAAGACATATGCAGTCAGCCACCTTTTTACCTATTCCTTTTCTCTTCAGCAGTTCTGCCATTGCCTCATCATAGCTCATTTTTTTCAGATTATCAAGCCAGTCCGGTGTCATGCGGGCAAATTCAAACAACTCCCTTAAATATGCTGCTCTGTATCCAAATCCCATACTCCGGTCTTCGAATATTTCATCCCCTGCTTCGTCCGGCTTTGGAAAATCATATCTTGCCATACTGCCCTGTAAAGTTCTTCCGCACCTGCTGCATAGAAGCTCAACACTGTTTGTTATCCGTTTTATATTATTATTTTGTGAGATCATAAAGGTTACTATGATCTCCCACAGATCCTGTTTTAATATTCTGACTCCAAAGCCAAGCCGGTATGCCTCCTTTAGATGTTCGTCATCCCTTCTTCTATCAGCTTTGCTATCTTTCCATAATCTGTGTCTATATCCAGATAGTCCTTCCATATATTGTTCCATTCATCCTCATCACAGCTGAGTGTAAATTCATTTCCGTTCTGGGTTATATCTACTTCTCTGCCAAAAGCCGCTATATTATATGTATTTTCGCCGTTTTTTATCCATCTGAAGCATTGACCACTTTTTGCGACCTGTTCCAGATCAAAATTATCTATTCTTATTTTGTACATATTCATCTATCTTTCTTCTTATCTGTTTAAACTGATCATTTGTATGCGTGTTGTCTGACTTAAAATCCATCATTTCATCAAGATATCCCTGCTCTTTAGTAATCTTTAAGCTGATTGGATATACGAGTTCAAACGCAAAGTGCAATGTGTCCGGCAACATTATCAACCGCCGTCTTTTTAGTGAACGGAGTACCGCGTGCCGCTCATCAAATGCCTGCATAACTTCAGGTGTTATTTCTGAATTCTTAAGATCTTTTGTTGTAACATTATATATTTCCTCAACCGGAGTGTCTATGTTTACCTTAAATATATCTATTTTATCCGCATCCCTTATTATATTGCAAAACATAAGGGTTTCCTCATCAAGCGATTCATCAAGCCTGAAACAGCTGTGGCTTCTTATCGCGGTCTCTACGATTTTTGCATATTTGTCACTATAAAAATCCGGCACATAATCTTCTATCAGATTGTCTTTAAAAAGAAGATCAGCTCAAAATTCGCATGATCTACAGACTCTGAATCATTAAACGTCCCATACCTTTTTATCTGTTCAAACCTTCCTACATCATGAAGCATTCCTATAAGCCATGCTATGTCACATTTATTTGTGTCAGTGTCAATCGACTGTGCTATTTTCTCACATAAATCTGCCACTCGATAAGTATGGTCTATTTTAAGTTTTATCTTCGGATCTTCTGAGTTGTATTTATCAGTATATTCTGCAAATGTGTTTTTTATATTATCTCTGTTTATGATCATATCAGTACCTCCCATGGCCACACATTATGACGAATAGTATAGCTAATTGTTTATAACTTAAAAAGGACAGATGCTTTCGCATCTGTCCCTATTATAGTTCATATACCTAAGCAGTTTCAATCTCTGCTTTATATTTATCCAATATCAATTTCTGGATATTTTCACGCGTACCTGAATTGATCGGATGCGCTATGTCTCTATACTCCCCATCATTTGCTTTGCGGCTTGGCATCGCAATAAAAAGACCCTTCTCTCCTTCGATAATTTTGATGTCGTGAACTACGAATTCGTCATCAATCGTGATTGATACTACAGATTGCATTTTTCCTTATTTTTCTACTTTACGAATTCTGATGTCTGTAATCTGCATTTTTTTGTCCCCCTCGTCTGTTTTTTTGTTAGATTACGTATCTGTCATTATCCTCAGACACAATTTTTATTTCATCTTTTCCACAATAATATGTATTAGGATTAAGTGTTGTATTGCTGTCTACTATACAGTTTTCTACCCTTGTATTGTCTCCTATATATACGTCATCCAATATTACGGAATTAATGATCTCACAATTTTCCCAATAAATACCTGCCCGAATAATATGGAATTCTTTACTTTTCCATTTATAATGCATCCACTGGATATAAGGCTGTTATTTACATCTGCCCCCGGATTATATTTGGCAGGCGGAAAATCTTCAACCTTTGAGCATATGGTCGGTTCTTCTTTGAAGAAAAAGCTTCTTACATCCGGTCTTAGGAAATCCATATTTGTCGAAAAATATGCATCCACATCCGCAATGTTGCTCCAGTATGAATTAATCTTATATCCATATATCTTCTTGATATTTTTGTATCTGACAAGCACATCATTTACAAAATCATATCTTCCTTCTTCTGCGGCATTCTCCAATATCTCAATAAGCTGGCGTCTTCTTATGATATAGATACCTGTCGATATCGTGTTCGACTGTGCCATGATAGGCTTTTCCTCAAATTCAGTAAGTCTGCCGTCTTCGCCCATCCTTACTACTCCAAAACGGCTTACATCGACATCTGCACGCATATCCTTGCACACAACTGTAATGTCTGCTTTTTTTCTCAATATGGAACTCAAGGACTTTGTTAAAATCAAGTTTGTATACACAGTCTCCACTGCTTATGATCACATATGGCTCATGCCTGCGTTTTAAAAAATTCAATATTCTGGTACATTGCATCAGCTGTTCCTCTGTACCAATCGCTGTTTTCTGCAGTGATGGTAGGGGTAAACAAATATAATCCTCCCTGCTTTCTACCAAAATTCCACCATTTGGATGAGCTTAGATGTTCATTAAGCGAACGGGCATTATATTGTGTAAGTACAGCAACCGTCTGAATGTGGGAATTTGTCATGCTGCTCAAGGCAAAATCAATACCCCTGAAGCTTCCGGCTACCGGCATTGCCGATGCAGCCCTTTCATATGTAAGGTCCTTCATACGATTATTATTTCCACCAGCCAGTATAATTCCTAATGCCTTCATTTTCCGTCACCTGCCTTAATAATAACTTCTCCACCCGGCAATATGCCATCCTGATAATCCTCTATATATGTTTCTCCTGATATTGCTGTATTTTTTCCGATCTTTACCCCATCCGGTATAACAGAATCTTCTCCTATTGTAACAAGTCCGAAACCATATATGTTCTCGTTCAATACATTTGGTTTTTCATCGCCAAATCCAAGCTCTACATTGCTGCCTATCTTACAATTTTCTGCAATTATAGACTTATCAATTGTGACATTATCGCCTATAACTGTGTCTCTCATTATGATCGAATCCCGTATGACAGCTCCCCTGCCGATCTGTACATTAGCGCCAATAACACAATTCTGTACATGTCCGAAGCATTCTGTGCCCTCTCCCATGATACATCTTTCGACATGCCCTTCGTCAGCTATATACTGAGGAACTATCACGTCATTTTTGTGTATATTTTCCAGTATTCCTCGTAAAGATTAAACTCCGGTATGAGATCAATGAGTTCCATATTGGCTTCCCAATAAGAACCAAGAGTTCCTACGTCTTTCCAGTATCCGTTAAACTCATAAGCATATATCTGCCTGTTGTTTTTAAAGCAATATGGGAGAATATGTTTACCAAAATCACAGCTCTGCTGATCCTTAAGGGAAATAAGCGCATCTCGTAAAACCGGCCATGAAAAAATGTATATTCCCATTGATGCAAGATTGCTCCTTGGCTTTTCCGGCTTTTTCTTCAAAATCGTTAATCTTTCCATCGTCATCAGCGATCACTATTCCAAAGCGGCTTGCCTCTTCCATTGAAACCGGCATTGTTGCGATTGTAACATCCGCATTGTTCTCCTATGGAAATCCAGCATAACCTCATAATCCATCTTATAAATGTGATCTCCAGAAAGTATGAGTACATAATCCGGATTATAGCTTTCCATATATTTTAAATTCTGATATATGGCATTTGCAGTTCCTGTGTACCATTGACTGTTCTCACTCTTCTCATAAGGCGGCAGGATCGTAACTCCGCCATTATTTCTGTCAAGATCCCACGGAATACCTATCCCTATATGTGTATTAAGCCTGAGAGGCTGGTACTGCGTCAACACACCGACTGTATCAATCCCTGAATTAATGCAGTTGCTCAGCGGGAAATCTATTATACGGTATTTTCCGCCAAATGAAACTGCCGGTTTAGCTAAATTTGCCGTCAGAACTCCAAGTCTGCTGCCTTGACCACCAGCTAAAAGCATGGCTATCATTTCTTTTTAATCACGTTATCACTCCTCGTCTGTCCTAATTTTTGTAACTGTTTTACGCATCTGCAGATACGTTTTATTAACTATTGCGGCATAAATTATGTTAAACAGATTATACCACACTAGCACTTGCCAAACAACATTTTTCACGATTATGTTTTTAATTTTCTTATTTTTTTCGTCATTTTGCCTAATTTGTGATGGAGGTTATCGTTGCTGGCCACACTGTCAGGTGTGAACTGTAACGGATTGTTACCTAAAAAGCATTGTTAGTTGCTCTTTCCAAATACTTACTTTCGTTGTATAATTAAACGGAATAAATTAAAATCAGGCAGGTATAAATTAATGTATAAAATAAACTTTCAAAAACCAATCCATATCCATTTTATTGGAATAGGCGGAATCAGCATGAGCGGTCTGGCCGAAATACTTCACGAAGAAGGCTTTTACTATATCCGGCTCAGATTCAAAAGAATCCGATCTTACAAAATCCCTCGAAGCTAAAGGTATGCGCATTTTTTTATGGTCAATGTGCCGAAAATATAATTCCAGGAATCGACCTTGTAGTGTACACAGCTGCTATCCGTGAAGATAACCCTGAATTTGCCGCTGCCAAATCTGCAGGTCTTCCTATGTTAACACGCGCTGAACTTCTAGGACAGATTATGGATAACTATAAACAGTCCATTGCTGTAGCCGGAACCCACGGAAAAACAACAACAACATCCATGATCAGCCAGATTCTCCTTGAAGCTGAAACTGATCCTACTATAACTGTCGGCGGAATTCTTTCTGCTATCCATGGCAACCTAAGAGTCGGTTCATCTGAATATTTTGTATCAGAAGCGTGTGAATACACAAACAGCTTTTTAAATTTCAGGCCGAAATATAGTATCATATTAAATATAGAAGCAGAACATCTGGATTTCTTTAAAGATCTTGATGATATCCGCCATTCCTTCCATAAGTTTGCTGCAAACACACTTACATCCGGTGCAACTATAATCAATGGTGAAATTGACAACTATGAAGAGATCGTCAAAGATCTTCCTCAACAGGTTGTCACATATGGCTTTGATTCAAAATATGATTTCTATCCTGAAAATATTACTTATAATGAAAAAGCCTGTGCATCTTTTAGTGCCATGCACCACGGACAAAAAGCTTTTTGATGTAACTTTAAATGTTCCCGGAGCCCACAATATAAGCAACAGTCTTTCCGCCATCGCTCTTGCGATCGATCTTGGAATTTCGCCGGACGCAATAATAAGCGGACTTTCAAAATTCGGTGGTGCTGACAGGCGTTTCCAGTACAAAGGAACTGTTAATGGGATCACGATCATAGATGATTATGCACACCATCCAACCGAAATCCGTGCAACCTTAAATGCAGCACTCAATTATCCACACAAAAGACTTGTGCTCGTATTCCAGCCACATACTTATTCCCGCACAAAAGCATTTTTTAAATGATTTTGCTGATGTTCTTTCTATGGCAGATATGATCGTGCTTGCTGATATATATGCTGCACGCGAAAAAATACGTATGGCATATCTTCAAAAGATATTTTATCATTATTGCTTGAAAAGGGAAGAATGCGCACTATTTTCCTTCATTTGAAGAAATAGAAAAATTTTTATCAGAAAATTGTGTAAACGGTGATCTGTTGATAACTATGGGAGCCGGAAATGTTGTAGAAATAGGAGAATCGCTTTTAAAGAAATAACTTATCCATTTTATCCACATGTAAAATGTTTAAAACTACATTTTTTTACATGTGGAATTTTTATGAATTTATCCACTTTTTATTACCAACTACAATATTGATTTTTAGGTTATCCTCATTTTTATCCACTTTATCCACAATTTTACACAGTGGATATATACCCTCTCCTGTGAATTATGGTGGATTTATTTATTCTTCACACCATTGAATTATTGTGCTATAATTTCACACAGGTTAAATTCAAATGAGGTAATAAAAAACATGGCAACTATTAATTTATACAGTAATATCGTGTCTCCTGACACTGTTGTGCCCAATATTTTTATAGATAGATACATGCCCTTGGCAAACGGAGAATTCGTTAAAATATACTTATATCTGCTTCGCACACTTTCTTCTTCTGATCACACAATATCTGTTTCTTCCATAGCAGATCACTTTGAACAAACCGAAAAGGATGTGATGCGCGCATTTAACTATTGGACAAAAAGAAGGCTTACTCCGTATAGACACAGATGCACAGGGAAATGTAACAGGACTTACACTTCTTCCTGTTGAGATAAGCAGGGCTGATGCTGCTTCATCTGAGATAAGCAGGATCGATGCTGCTTCAACTGAGATAAGTAGGACCGATGCTGCTTCAACTGAGGTACCCGGTTCAAATAAAAACATTATTGCATCATATGCCGGAAAAAAACCTGCTCCTCAAAAGCAGGCACGCAGGGAATATTCTCTTGATGAGATAAAGCATTTCAGAAGTGATCCTGATATTTCAGAATTATTTTTTATTATAGAAACATACTTAAAACACCCGATGTCCTCTTCTGATACCAACATTATTCTTTACTGGCTTGATAAGCTCAAATTTTCGCCTGAGCTCGTTACATATCTTGTTGAATATTGTATTTCAAAAGGACATTCAAGCCTGCGATACATGGATAAGGTTGCACTTGGATGGGCGGATTCAGGAATATCAACGGTCGAACAGGCCAAAAATGATTCAGCTGCACATTCTAAAGCTTATTATGCAGTGATGAAAGCACTCGGTATCACTGGACGTAATCTCATACAATCTGAAATGGATTTTATAAGCAAATGGAACAATGAATATAATTTTACAATAGAGCTTATAAATGAAGCGTGCAAGCGGACTATAACCGCTACACACCAGCCCAGCTTTGAATACACAGACACAATATTAACTAACTGGTACAGGAATAACGTCCACAATATGAATGATGTTTCCCGGCTTGACCAGTCATTTTCAAAGAATAAACAGGCTGCCAGCAGGACAGCTGAAAATGTCAGCAAATCTAAACACAATAAGTTTAATAATTTTGACCAGCGTACTCAGGATTATGATCAGCTTGAGAAATTACTTCTCAATTCATAACCAGTAAAACGGAGGAATTTATGGCACTTTCAATGCTCAATATGATGAGATAATGCGTGCTTACGATAAGCGTCAGCTGCAGAACAAATTTATACATGAAAAACGTATCCAGGCTGCCTACAAAGCAGTTCCGCGCCTAAAAGAAATAGATGACTCCATAGCCTCTGTTTCCGTAAAACAGGCTGCAAAGCTCATAGATGGAGATACACTCGCCCTTGCAGATTTAAAGGCTGTTATTGCAGAGTACAAAGAGGAGAGAGCTGCTCTTCTTGAAGCCACCCACTATCCTATTGACTATTTTGAGCCGGTGTACACCTGCCCTGACTGCCGGGATACAGGCTATATAAATGGTCAGAAGTGCCATTGTTTCAAACAAGCTATAATTGATACCGTTTATTCCCAGTCAAATATTAGAGAAATTCTGGAACGTGAAAATTTTTCAACATTTAAATATGATTATTATTCCGATTCCGATATAAATCCGGCAACAGGTCTTTCATCCCTTAAAACGATGAAAAAATGCTGTTTATGAATGTCACCGCTTCATTGACGACTTCGAAAATAAACCTAAAAATCTATTTTTATATGGCAATACCGGTGTCGGAAAGACTTTTTATCCAATTGCGTTGCAAAAGATTTATTAGATTCAGGACATTCCGTAATCTACTTTACGGCGTTCCAATTATTTGATATATTAAGCAAAGGTGTGTTTGAAAAAGATTCTGATGCGATCGCAGCACACCAAAAACATTTTTGACTGTGATCTTCTTATAATAGATGATCTCGGTACAGAGCTTTCAAATTCATTTACCACATCGCAGCTGTTTATATGTGTAAATGAAAGGATTCTGCGCCACAGATCAACGATTATTTCCACTAATCTGAATCTGGCCCAGGTAGCAGATATTTATTCAGAGCGTACTCTGTCACGTATTTCTGACAGCTACACTATCATTAAACTATTTGGTGATGATATTCGAATTAAGAAGCATACCATGCGGTAATTGCTTTTTATTATAAAAACATTTTATTTACATTGACAATTTATGGAGGAACAATAATGCCAAACGATGAGAGAATTTTGGAAACTATGCCTACAGGTACACTTGGACTTGTCGCTACAGAAAGCTGTATAGGTCTCGCTGAAAAAGTGGACAGCTATTTACAGGGATGGAGAGAGCATCGCGAGCATGAGCATGCTAACGAGATAGCTTTCAAGGATTATTACAAAAATAGCTACATCATCCGCCCTTCAACACCTAGATTCGGTTCCGGAGAAGCAAAATGTGTTATCAACCAGTCCGTGCGTGGATATGATCTTTATATTATGGTCGATGTCACAAACTACAGCCTCACATATTCTGTATGCGGCCAGACAAACCACATGTCACCTGATGATCATTACGCAGATCTTAAGCGTGTAATCGCTGCTGTCGGTGGAAAAGCCCGTAGAATAACAGTAATCCTTCCATTCTTATATGAAAGCCGTCAGCACAGACGAACAGGACGTGAGTCTCTTGACTGCCCACTTGCACTTCAGGAACTTACAAATATGGGTGTAGATAATATTATTACATTCGATGCTCATGATCCTCGTGTTGTAAACGCAATCCCTCTCAATGGATTTGAGAATGTTATGCCTTCTTACCAGTTCATCAAAGGCATTTTTAAAGAACGTTAAAGACATTACCATAGATGCAGACCACCTTATGATCATCTCACCTGATGAGGGCGCAACAAATCGTGCTATTTACCTTGCTAACGTACTCGGCGTTGACATGGGTATGTTTTACAAGAGACGTGATTACAGCCGTATCGTAGATGGACGCAACCCTATCGTGGCACACGAGTTCCTTGGCTCAAATGTAGACGGAAAAGATGTTCTTATCATTGATGATATGATTTCATCAGGTGAAAGCATGATCGATACTGCTAAAGAGCTGAAAAAAGAAACGCAAACAGAATCTTTGTCGTTTCAACATTCGGATTATTCACTAACGGATTTGATTCATTTGATAAAGCTTATGAAGAAGGACTTATTTATCGTGTTGTTACAACAAACCTTATTTACCAGTCTCCAGAGCTTCTTTCAAAAAAAGAATATTACATCAGCTGTGATATGAGCAAATATATTGCATATCTGATCGATACATTAAACCATGATTGTTCTATCAGTGATCTTCTCTCACCATATGATAGGATAAAAAAATGTGTAAAAAAAATACAATGATGAACAGAAGGCTGCAAAAAACCAATAAATTGCATTGTAATAAAAGCTCCGCCACAACGGCGGAGTTTTTTCTTTTATCCAGTTACGTCTGTAATAAAAAATCCATGAAATATCAAAAAGATATTTCATGGATTTTTGTGTAGTTTAAAATTTATACCGATCAATAATTAAACTAACTCAGGGAGTACTTCAAGAGCTCCGTCACCTTTACGCTGACCAATCTTAACGATTCTTGTATAACCACCGTTACGTGTAGCATATTTAGGTGCGATCTCATCAAATAACTTATTTGTTACATCGATAGTCTTTGTACCCTTCTTTTGTGCCGTCAGACTCTTTAGCTGTGTAAAGAACTTTAAGCATCTGTCTTCTTGCATGAAGACGTGAAGCAGAATCCTTCTTGATTTCCTTTTCTACTTCATCGTAAACAGTAACTTTCTTTCCGTCTACAACTTCTTTTACTCTCTTGCCATCTTTGTCCTTGCGGGCAACCTTAGCTGTAACCTTAACTGTTTCAAAGTTATCTTTTTCTTTTACTGCTAAAGTGATAAGCTTTTCAGCGATTTTCTTTACTTCTTTAGCCTTAGCTTCTGTTGTAACGATCTTTCCGTTAACAAGAAGCTGTGTAACCTGACCTCTTAATAAAGCCTTTCTCTGGCTAGAGGTTCTGCTTAATTTACGATATTTTGCCATTTTGATTTTCCTCCATTTGTGGGACATCCGGTCACGCTCTTCGGTCTTACTGCCAGACATCGTATCTTGTTTTGATAGATTATAATAGTGGGGTACATTTCAAAACACCCTGCTATTATTGTATCAGTTGCCACTCATGTATACTGGTTTTTGCCAGCCAGACATAATCACGCTCTTTGGTCTTATTGATTCTGCCCATATGAGTATCATAACTGTTTACACAGTTACTGATTTATCTTTTACATAAATCACTTTGAAAAATATATTTTATTCTTCTCCTGATTTAACTGTAAACCTAATTCTTTTTAACTTAGCTAAAACCTCTTCTAAAGACTTACGTCCAAGGTTACGGACTTTCATCATATCCTCTGGAGTTCTGTTGATAAGTTCAGCTACAGTATTGATTCCAGCACGTTTTAAGCAATTGTATGAACGGACGGATAACTCAAGTTCGTCAATGTTCATCTCAAGGACTTTCTCCTGCGCATCGTTCTCTTTCTCTATCATTACATCAACCTGCTGTGCTGCTTCTGAAAGATCGATGAAAAGATTTAAATGCTCGCTTAAAACTTTAGCAGCAAGGCTGACTGCCTCATCTGGCTCTAATGTACCATTAGTATATACATCTAATGTTAATTTATCATAGTCAGTAACCTGACCTACACGAGTATTCTCAACAGTAAGGTTTACACGCTCTACAGGTGTATAAATAGAATCAACAGCAAGCACTCCGATAGGTGTATCCTCTGTCTTATTCTTGTCAGCACCTACATAACCTCTACCATTAGTAATTGTAAGCTCCATGTATAATTTAGAATCTGCTCCACCATTTAAGTGTGCAATCTCCAACTCAGGGTTCATGATTTCGATATCAGAGTCAACCTGAGTATCAGCTGCTGTAACAACGCCTTCACCTTCGAATTCGATATAAGCAACTTTTGGTTCATTTGTAGTACTGTTATTGCGGATTGCAAGATTTTTGATATTCATGATAATCTCAGCAACATCTTCTTTTACTCAGGAATAGAGCTGAACTCATGTAATACGCTATCAATCTTAACCTGGCTGACTGCAGCTCCGGCAATGAAGAAAGCATGATTCTTCTTAAAGAGTTACCAAGTGTTGTACCATAACCTCTCTCTAATGGCTCTACAACAAATCTGCCATATGTCTTGTCTTCTGAAATCTCTGCTATTTCAATTTTTGGTTTCTCAAAATCGAACACTACAATTTCCCTCCTTCTCGGGTATCGTTGTTATATGTTATCAAAAGAGTGGATAAGCCGGGAAAGAAATCCCCGGCAAATCAACCTAAAATTTTACTTAGAATATAACTCGACGATGAGCATCTCATCTACAGGAACATCGATCTGCTCACGTGTAGGTAACTCTTTTTACAGTTCCCTGTAATTTATCTGCGTCTACATCTAACCACTCAGGAACGATTCTTCCACCAGCAACTTCAACGATGTCTTTCATTCTCTGAATATTCTTTTGCTCTCTTTAATTTCAATAACATCACCAGCTTTTACTAAGTATGAAGGGATGTTAACTACTTTTCCGTTTACTGTAACAAACTTGTGGTCTACAACCTGTCTTGCTTCTTTTTCTTGTTCTTGCGAAACCAAGACGGAAACTACGTTGTCAAGTCTTGACTCAAGAATTGTCATTAAGTTTGGTCCAGTTAAGCCTTTCATTTTATCTGCTCTGGCATAGTAGTTACGGAAAGGTTTCTCTAATACACCATAAATGAATTTAGCTTTCTGTTTTTCTCTTAACTGAAGTCCGTACTCAGAAACCTTTCTGTTTGCTCTTGTTAAGTTTCTTCTAGACTTCTTATCATATCCTAAATAACTTGGCTCTAAACCAAGAGATCTGCATCTTTTAAGTACAGGTACTTTATTAACTGCCATTTTAATCTATACCTCCTAATTAGACTCTTCTACGTTTTGGTGGACGACATCCATTATGAGGTACTGGAGTAACATCCTTAATTGAAGTAACCTCAAGACCGCAAGCTGAAAGTGCACGGATAGCTGCTTCTCTTCCTGAGCCTGGTCCTTTAACAAATACGTCAACTGTCTTTAATCCGTGGATTAAAGCTGCTTTTGTAGCAGTTTCTGCTGCCATCTGTGCAGCATATGGAGTAGATTTCTTTGAACCTCTAAATCCAAGACCACCAGCACTTGCCCATGATAATGCATTTCCTTCAGCATCTGTTAATGTAACGATCGTATTATTGAAAGATGCCTGGATATGTGCCTGTCCGCGTTCAACGTTTTTTCTTTACACGCTTTTTTGTTACTTTCTTTGCAACTTTTTTAGCCATATTTAAACTAACCTACTTTCTCAAATTAAATATTATTTTTCTTATTTGCAACAGTTCTCTTAGGACCTTTTCTTGTTCTTGCGTTGGTCTTAGTCTTCTGACCACGAACAGGAAGTCCTTTACGATGACGAATACCACGATAGCAGCCGATTTCCTGAAGTCTCTTGATATTCAGAGCGATTTCTCTTCTTAAATCACCTTCAACTGTCTTGTCTCATCGATAACAGAGCTGATTTTCTTAACTTCCTCGTCTGTAAGATCTCTTACACGAGTACTTGGGTCAACACCAGCTGCTTCAAGGATACGATTAGCACTTACTCTAAACCGATTCCGTAGATGTAAGTTAAACCGATTTCTACACGTTTTTCTCTTGGTAAATCTACACCTGCAATACGAGCCATGTGAGTTTACACCTCCATAATTTTTACTTGTTTGTTAGTAGCGATACACTGCAACTATGTACCTTTCCTGAAAGATCTCCAATCTGCAGCTACGGTTGCACGTCCTGAAATGTGTACAGACAGATTTCCTCCCATATTTACATTTTCGTTCCACGTCACTCGGTATTATAACGTCGAACCAGAATGCCTCTGTTTATTATGAACAGCGATGATATTATATCTCGCTGCAGCCGCACATAATGATGTGAAAAAGGATAATCCTTAAATGCACAAACAACAGGGTCAAATATAACTAGTAATTAACCCTGTCTCTGCTTATGCTTTGGATTTTCACAGATAATTCTGATGCTTCCTTTTCTCTTGATAACTTTGCACTTTTCGCAAATAGGTTTAACTGATGATCTTACCTTCACAGCAAATCCTCCTTTCTCTATAAAAAGTCCTTTTCAGGTACATTTTTCCAAAAGTGTCCAGATAGCATTATACACGGACACTTAAGGGAAGTCAACATTTTTTTTGTATATTTAAAATAATAATTTATTTATCTCTCCAGATGATTCTGCCCTTTGTCAGATCGTATGGTGACATCTCTATAGTAACCTTGTCACCAGGGAGAATCCTGATGAAATTCATTCGTAATTTACCACTGATAGTGGCAAGTATCTGATGACCATTTTCAAGTTCAACTTTGAAAAATGCGTTTGGAAGTTTCTCAACTACAACGCCTTCTACTTCTATAACGTCTGCTTTTGACATTTTAAATTCCTCCTGTTAATTCGAATTAAAGTAATTCCAGAAATCCAGCTTCTTTTTTCTTCCTCTGTCAATGAGAGTATTTCCGGTTTTCCATTTGTAATAAGAATTGTATTCTCATAGTGGGCTGATAATGACATATCTTCTGTTATGACAGTCCATTCGTCATCCATCCATAAAACATCAGGTGTTCCTGCGTTTATCTTTGGCTCTGCGGCAAGTGTCATCCCCGGTTTGAGCCTCAGTCCTTTTTAAAGCCCTGTGGCCTGAAATTAGGCACTTCCGGTTCTTCATGAAGATGTGTTCCAATTCCATGCCCTACAAGATCATATACAACACCATAACCAAATTGGTGTGCAAACTGCTCTATTGCTCCGGATATATCATAAAGTCTTTTGCCTGCGACAGCATTTTTATGCCAGCAAAAAAAACTAAGCCTTGTTCTTTCTATAAGAAGTCTAGCTTCTTCGCTTATTTCCCCCTACGCCAACAGTCCTTGCTGCATCAGAATGATATCCCTTATATATAACACCTGCATCAAGGCTTACGATATCACCATCCTGTAAAATACGATCATCACTCGGTATTCCGTGTACAACTTCCTCATTTACAGAGACACATATAGATGCCGGATAACCACAATAATTCAAAAACGATGGCTCACATCCGTAACTACGGATCATTTCTTCTCCCAAACGATCTACATCTTTTGTAGACATTCCGGGTTTTATTTTTTTCCAAGCTGTTGATGTACCGCCGCAAGTATCCTTCCGGCCTCTCTCATAAGCTCTATTTCCCGGTCTGATTTAATAGTCACAGACATTATTATTCACCTAAAATACCAACAATGGCTGAAAATACTTCATCCATCGGTTTTGTTCCGTCAACTGACTTAAGAATTCCCTGCGCCTTTGTAATAATCAATTAAAGGCTGTGTCTGCTCATGATAAACTGCAAGACGTTTCTGAACGGTCTCCGGCTTATCATCATCTCTCAATACTGTATCAGCTCCACAGGCATCACATTTGCCTTCTACTTTTGTAGGATTGAATACAATATGGTATGTTGCTCCACAGTTAAGACACGCTCTTCTTCCACCCATACGGTTTACAATGTTCTCATCCGGTACATCGACATCAATTGCATAGTCCATTGTCTGGTCTATTTTATTTAATGCTGCATCAAGCGCCTCTGCCTGAGGAATAGTTCTTGGAAAACCATCTAAAACAAATCCTTTTTTGCAGTCATCCTGCTTGATCCTGTCCATTACAAGATCACATGTAAGTTCATCCGGAACAAGTGCTCCCTGATCCATATACTCTTTTTGCTTTCTTTCCCAGATCTGTTCCGTTTTTTATGTTTGCACGGAATATATCCCCGGTAGAAATATGTGGTATCGAATATTTTGCTGCGATCTGTTTTGCCTGCGTACCTTTTCCAGCACCAGGAGCCCCTAACATGATTATTTTCATATGAAATTTCTCCTTATTTGATAGCACGAATGGAGATACCGAGTTTTCAGTATCTCCAATGTACAATTAGTCATTTAAAAACCTTTATAGTATCGAACTCTCATCTGTGATTCAATCTGTTTCAATGTCTCGATAACAACTCCGACAATGATGATAATTGAAGTTCCTCCGAAGGATACATCAGCTTTAAATACTCCGTTAAAGAAAATCGGAACAAAAAGCTATAAATGCAAGTCCTACGGCTCCAATGAATACAATATAGTTCAATATCTGATTTAAGTAATCGCTTGTTGGTTTTCCAGGTCTGATACAGGTATAAAACCTCCAGAACGTTTCATATTGTTTGCAATCTCAAGTGGATTGAATGTAATCTGTGTATAAAAAATATGCAAAAGCAATTACAAGTATAATATACACGATCAGACCGATCGAATAAACCGGTTCTGATGGGTCACACCAGTTAGACTGTGATAATCCCTTTAAAATCTTTGAACCAATACCTGAACCATTGCCCTTTCCAAGAAAAACTGGCAATTATGACCGGTGTCTGCATAAGCGACTGTGCAAAGATAACAGGAATAACACCACTGGTGTTAACCTTAAGCGGAATGTGGGTCTGCTGACCACCCATCTGCTTATTACCACGGATCTTGCTTGAGTACTGGACAGGAATTCTGCGCTCAGCGCCCTGAAGAAGTACTACAAATACTACCATTGCTGCAATGATAGCGACAATTATAAGTCCTGCAACTATAGCCTTAGGTACATTAGCAGCTGACTTAATGAACTGCTCCCAAAGAGTACTTAAATCCTGAGGAATACGAGAAATAATATTGATAGTCAATACTATTGATATTCCATTTCCTACACCTTTTTCTGTAATACGCTCACCAATCCACATAAGTACAGCTGAACCAGCTGTAAGTGAAGTAACGACCATAATAACAACAAGTGGTGTTTTATCTGTAAGATAATTACTTCTATAGAATCCTACTACCATTGCAATTGCCTCAATGAGTGCAAGTGCAATAGTGAGATAACGTGTTATCTCAACTATTTTCTTTCTTCCCTCTTCGCCGTCGCGCTGCAACTCCTCAAGTTTTGGGATAGCAATTGTAAGTAACTGCATAATGATCGATGAGGTTATGTATGGTGTGATATTCAGCGCAAATACTGACATCTGTGAGAATGATCCACCTGTAACCGCGTTAAAAAAATCCCAAACCATCTGTTGACTTGCTGTTTAACCAACTCTGAAATACGGAGCCCTTGACACCAGGAATCGGAAGCTCACTTCCGATCCTGATGATAATAAGCATCATGAAAGTAAAAAAAGAATTCTATTTCGAATATCTTTTATTTTAAACGCATTACGGAGTGTCTCAAGCATTAGATCACCTCTGCTTTTCCACCAAGAGCTTCGATTTTCTCTTTTGCACTAGCACTGAAAGCGTTAGCCTGAACTGTAAGCTTCTTAGTAAGTTCGCCATTTCCAAGAATCTTTACTCCATCTCTTGGGTTCTTAACAACTCCAGCCTCAATCAATGTCTCAACTGAAACTACTGAATCGTTCTCGAATTTTCAAGAGCTGAAAGATTTATAGCAACGATTGTCTGAGTATTTCTGTTTTTGAAACCTCTCTTAGGCAATCTTCTATATAATGGCATCTGTCCACCTTCGAAACCTGGTCTTGGTGCTCCTGAACGAGCTTTCTGACCTTTGTGTCCCTTACCAGCAGTCTTACCGTTTCCTGAGCCGTGTCCACGACCTCTTCTGAAATTATC
>VOFC01005885.1_pt1 | contig 40673 bp, 71 predicted proteins | sample 5384161 | NCBI WGS metagenome assembly VOFC01 (sample SAMN12384722, study PRJNA508395) | human gut metagenome | isolation source: healthy gut B | host: Homo sapiens
AATACTTATGGATACAAGAGAACTCCCTCATGACTTAGAGGCAGAACGTGCTTTGTTAGGGGCGATGTTGATTGATAAGAACGCATGTAATGATGTCATCAACATGGCAACACCTCAGGATTTCTATCTTGATGCGCATCGACTGATCTTTTACAGGTATGAAGTTCCTTCATGACGGTAATAAACCAATTGATGCCACTACAGTGACTGATTATTTAATTAACCAGAAGATATTAGAAAAAAAGTAGGTGGAGTAGACTACTTATTGGTACTTGCGAATTCAGTACCGACAGTCGCTCATACAACACATTATCTTCAGATATTAAATGAGAAGTCATTACTTAGAAGACTTATTAAAGAAGCTACAAACATCGTACAAGATGCTTATGGTGAAATTACTGATATTAATGATTTTATTGATACAGTAGAAAAAGATGTCTTAGAAGTCACTAGAGATAGAAATGCCGGGGAATTCAAGACAATTGAAAGTGTTGTACAGAATGTCACAGCCAGAATGAATCTCCTTCAGAAAAATGGTGGAGTTGTCTCTGGTGTAAAGACAGGCTATAAAGAATTAGATAAATTAACATCAGGCTTTCAGCCGGGTGATTTAGTTATTCTTGCAGCTAGACCTTCTGTAGGTAAGACAGCTTTTGCCTTGAATATTGGTTTTAATTCATCACTTAATAGTGAAGAAGCTGTCGCAATATTTTCACTAGAAATGCCTGCTGAACAGCTTGTCACCAGATTAATATGCTGTGCAGGATCTATTGATAACGATAAATAAAAACGATTTTAAATTAAAAACAGGTGCGATTTTTAAAAGAGAATGTTGAATTTAAATATTATGCAGCTGCATTGGTGAAATTGCGACTAAATCAGTGTCACACGTTGTAATTAAATATATTGATGATTACACCAGCTGTTAAGGTTGGTGAAATCAAGAGAATAAATGCAGAAGATCTGATATCTCTAGAAAGAGAACACTAGGGATTAAAGATGGTTATTGCCTTATATTATCAGGTTGAACAGCGTAAAGGAAAACCAATGTTGTCCGACTTAAGAGAATCAGGAGCTATCGAACAGGATGCCGATATTGTAGCCTTCCTTCATCGTGAATCTATCAGAACAAAGAAAAAAGAAAGAAACAAACGGCTTAAATCGAAAATGTGATTTAATCGTCCTTTATTCCAAACTCTTCTTTTATTTGTTCACTCCATGGCATGAACCAGTCAATCTTCTCTGGATGCTGAATGATATCAATCTGAGGCATTATCTCCAATATGTATTCTATGTAATCAAAGGGACTAAGCCTATTAGCTTTAGCTGTCTCAATCAGACTGAATATTGAGGCACTTGCATCTGCTCCTTTGGTAGAAGCACTAAACAGCCAATTCTTTCGACTTACAGTGAAGGGTCTTATATTACGTTCATTCAGCGAATTTGTCATTGGAACTAGACCATCATCCAGATATACACGCAGTCCTTTCTCTAAATTCAGGGCATACTGAATTGCTTTGCCTATTTTAGAGCGTGTTAAAGACTTGTTCTGAGCATCAGCGCACCATGAAAAGAAGTCATCTACTAATGGTTTTGATTTTTCCTGGCGTATTTTGACTTTGTCTTCAGGCGGGAAAGTATCAATTTCCTTTTTTCTATCGCAAATAGCTTGGCTATTTTCTTAAGACCTGTATAAGCCAATGTATCTGAGGCATCTTTCATATCTGCAGGAAGTGCTTCATAGAACTTTCTTCTTGCATGTGCCCAGCAGTATGCATTGACTGCACCCTCAATATTGTTGTAGCTACCATATCCATCAGAAATGAGTGTGCCATTGAAATCCTCAAGGAACTTCTGTGGATTTTCAGCTTTTCTATCAGGCTTGTATTCAAATATTCTGATAGGTTTGTCGCTTTCCCTAATGCTTGAATATACCCACATGTATGACTTGGAGGTCGCAGGTTTACCTGGCTCATTCAATACTTGAATTGGCGTCTCGTCTGCATGAAGATATTTCTCCTCAACAAGAATTTCATGCATCCTGTTGACGATTGGAATGAAATATTCTCTGGAAGCTATGATAAGCCAGTTAGCCATCGTAGTTCTTGATAGATCAAGCCCCAGACGTTTCCATTCTGCTTCCTGTCTGTAAAGAGGCATATGATTGACGAACTTGTCAGTAATCACCTGAGATAGAACACTTGGTGATGTGAATGAATGAGGAATAACATGTGCCGGTGTACCTGCTTTAAGCATGACAACCTTTCCTCTCTTTCTGCAGTTGCGGCATTCATATGTCTTTCTATATATATCCTTTACATAGAGTTTTGCAGGTTCATAAACTACTTCATGTCTTACGAACTCTTCACCAACTCTATGCATCTTTGTACCGCATATATCACAGATTCTATCTTTCTCATCAATATCATAAACTTCTTTTACATGCTTTAGGTTATCCAGTTTGATTTCAAGAGTGCCTTTCTGTTTCTTCTTGGCTCTTTTTTGTATGTAATTTCTTCAAGTAGTTCTGGTTCGCATTCTTGTTCTGCTTCATCAAAAAGAGAAAGCTGTTCTACAGAACATGGCATCTTCTCACTCTTGACGCCAAACAGCTTTCTCTTAAGATATGCATTCTCTTCACGAAGAAGATCATTATTATTCTTTAGGTATTCATTATCTGATTTTAAGCTTTCAACCAATGCATTTAGAGATGCAATACTGGCTTTTAATTCTGCAATAGTACTAGCTAAATCAGCTGATGCAATAGTCATGTTTTCAACTGTAGCTTTAGTAGAATTACCCATCAGAATTGCCCTCCGTTTCATGTGATAATTATACCATAAATCGTGCAATTTTTCTATGATTCAAGGCCATTATATGACTGCTTTTGGACCTGTTTTCTTTATCCTTCCAGGGCTGTACAACTGCCAGTCCCTCCAGGAGCCATCTGAACTGCTGGCGCGTTATTTCTGTTTTTTGCTTCGGATTCATCTCTAGGCCATTTGAATCTGCCGTCTTCCAGTCTCTTGTAAAGAAGTACAAAGCCGTCACCCTCCCAGTACAGTGCCTTCATCACTCTCGAATTTCTTCCACAGAACAGAAATACTGAATTTGAAAAGGGATCTAACTTGAACTGCGCTATGACAAGTGCACTAAGACCATCAATTTGTTTCCTCATATCTGTATAGCCAACAGCTATATAGATGTGCTCTGCCTTGGAGATGTCACCTAACATAATAGTGCACCTATGATGTTCGTTACAGTTCCAATATCTGTATCAGGGAAATTCTATATGAACATCTCCTTTAGTAATGATTATGTTCTGTTTATCAAGTGTGTTCTGATCAACAGAGACAAATGATGCAGCCTTTACAGTACCTGTTTCGATTGCCATCTTTCGCAGTTTCTTTAGCCAGCAGTAGTAGGTCTGCTCACATATGTTGTTCTGCTTGCACCATTTTCTGACAGGTAGTCCACTTTCCCTGCACTCCTTAATCCTTTCCACCCATTGCCTAGTTTTAATATCATCATTAATGCTTTGAATATCCATAATCTCACCATCCTCTATATAGTGAATTTAGTGCTAAAATCACTACATATAGCAAATTTAGTGGCTAAAAACACTATATATAGCAAATTTAGTATCTAAACTTAGTACCATCAATGCATAACACATCTGTATCAATAGGAAGTTCATCTTCCATAATTCTGTTCATTTCGTAGAATATATCTTCAACAGACATAATAAGATCATCATGGATGAATCTCTGAAATGCCTGATGAGAAGGCTTCTGATTCTGTGCGATGAACATATATCTGATGTCAGTTCTGCATAGTTCTGCAAGCTTTCTTGTAGATGCATAACCATTATCCGCAAAAGCGAGCAGAAGCAGTCTGAGCATCATGAGACCATCATACCCGTGAGAATTTCTATGAGTGAAGTCAACAAACTTGTTTATATCTATCCTTTCCGTAACTTCAATCACAGCTCTTGAAATATCATCAGCAGGTACATCTTTTTTAAAAGAAATATTAAAATCTAGTAGCGCATATGTCTGATATGCCGTATAATCTTGTTGGTGTATCATTGCAAACTAAATATACCACAAAAGACGGACCTCGGTCCGTCTTTTTGCTTTTTATGAAACTATAATGAGTTATTTACCCGTTACGACCTCTTATTTTCTTGGTCTGAATTGTATTTTTTCTGATTCTCAAATTTAATAGGTTTTTCCACTATTTCATGACAATGACGACAACGTGGTTCATAGGCTTCCTTAGCACCTACTAAGACAATAGGATCATTAAAAGAAGCAGGTTTACCATTAATAATACGCTGTGTTCTAGTGGCTGGTGCACCACATTTTGCACATACTGCAGTTAGCTTAGTCACGAACTCAGCACGTGTTAATAAATCGGGTAAGACACCAAATGGTTCACCACGGAAATCTTTATCTAAACCAGCAACCATTACACGTAATCCACTATCTGCAAGATATTCACAGATATCAACAACATCCTCATCAAAAAAACTGTACTTCATCAATCGCTACAACATCTGTATCATAATTGACATGATTAAGTATTTCCTTTGCTTCACTGATGACAATACAAAGGTACTTTACTTCCTGCATGTGAAGCAATTTCAGTTGTAGAATAACGATCATCAATCTTTGGCTTAAACACAAGAATATTTTTTCTTGCATAAGACAATACATTGATACGACGAATTAATTCTTCTGTTTTACCCGCAAACATACATCCACAGATCACTTCTAGCCAACCTTCACGATATTGATTATACATTTAATAAAACCTCCAAAAAGTTCACATAGATTTCATATACTCCCTGTATTATACAGTTGTAGAAAAGAAAAGCCATAAAAAATTTTCTCTTAATCCCATTAAAAAGAGTCGGTCATCATTCCGACTCTTTTTGTTAGTTTAATTCATTAATGACTTCATCAAGAGAATCTAATATTTTATATGTCTTATTTGCATATTCTTCTGTAGGATATTTCATATCAGGAATACAGATTACTTTAATACCAGCTGAAGAAGCGGCCTGAATACCTGCTTCACTATCTTCTAATACAAATGCTTCATCAGTCTTTACACCAAGTTTTTCACAAGACTTTAAGAAGACTTCTGGATGTGGTTTACCATGAGTTACTTCATCACCACAAATTGAGTCATCAAAATATTGTGTAATATGAGCCTGTGCAAGAATAGTATCGACACGATCACGATTAGAAGAAGTAGCGACAATAGTCTTATAACCATTTTCTTTTTAAATAATTAAGAAGCACTAATAAACCTTTCTTAATTGGTACACCTTCTGTTTCAAAACGTTTTGCCATTAAAACATGTACATCTTTAATGACATCATCAATAGGAAAGTCCTTACCATAAGTATCGTAAAATCTTTCATAGATTCCTTTGATAGGTTTCCCTAATAAAGTTTTTATAGAATGTTTCATCCATTGTCAAATTCATTGGTTTTAAGATTTCCTGATAACATTCAAAAGTCACTCTTTCAGAATCAATCATCAAACCGTCCATATCAAAAATAACTGCTTTTATCATTTTTACAAACCTCAATTTATATCAAGTATATAAGAAATAGAAAGCGTCTTCAATTAATTGCGAAAAATAATTGAATATATTATAATGGGTACGATTTGGAACAATTAACAAATTTATTAGATGAAATCAATATTATTAAAAGAAAGGATAGAAGATGAATACACTATTAGAAAGACTACAGACAGTAGAAAAAAAGATATGAAGAATTAACACAGATTCTTATGGATCCATCTATCGCGAATGATATTCAGAAGATGACACAGGCTTCTAAAGAACAGGCTTCTTTAGAAAAGGCTTATAACTTATATGAAGAATACAAGGCTTTATTAGATGGTATCGAAGAAGCCAAGGAATTATTAAATGAAAATGATCCTGAAATTAAAGAAATGGCAAAAATGGAATTAGATGAATTAGAAAAGAAACAGCCAATCATGGAACATGATATCCAGATTGAATTAATTCCTAAGGATCCAAATGATGAAAAGAACGTAGTCATGGAAATCCGTAGAAAAGCCGGAGGAGATGAAGGAAATATCTTTGCAGGTGATTTATATAGAATGTATTCTAAGTATGCTGAATCACAGGGATGGAAGATTGAAATTGAAGATGCTCAGCCTTCAGAAGCAGGAGGATATTCACTTGTATCATTTATTATCAAGGGTACTGGTGTATATTCTAAGATGAAGTTTGAATCTGGTTCACATCGTGTACAGCGTGTGCCTAAGACTGAAACACAGGGACGTGTTCATACATCAACTGCTACAGTATTAGTAATGCCAGAAGCAGAAGAAGTAGATATCGATATTGATCCAAAGGATTTAAGAGTTGATACTTACTGTTCATCTGGTGCTGGAGGACAGCATATCAATAAGACTGACTCTGCCGTACGTATTACTCATATTCCAACAGGAATTGTGGCAACAAGCCAGGATGGCCGTTCACAGCATGATAACCGTGCTAAGGCTATGCAGTCATTACGTACAAGACTTTATGAAGCTAAATTAAGAGAAGAAGAAGAAAACTAGGAAACGAACGTCGTAATAAGATTGGTTCAGGTGACCGTGCTGAAAAGATCAGAACATATAACTATCCTCAGAACCGTGTCACTGACCATCGTATTGGTTTAACTATTCAGCAGTTAGATCGTATTATGGAAGGTAAATTAGAACCAATCATTGATGCATTAATCAATGAAGATCAGAGATTAAAACTTCTAGGAGAAGAAGAATAAGTGCTATTAGGTGAATTACTTAAATATGCGCATGATTTAATTGATGATCCACATACAAATATCCCTGAAAGACTCTATGAAGATCTCACAGGAGATGCTTATTATCAACTATTGTTGAAGGGAAGAGCCTGTTGAAGAGGCTCTTCTTGTGCAATATAAGGATTATTTGGATAGATATTTAAAAGGGTGAACCTTATCAGTATATTATTGGAAAAGAATATTTTTATGGTAGAGAGTTTGATGTCAATCCAAGTGTTTTGATTCCTCGTTATGAAACAGAAGAACTTGTAGAAAAGGTTTTATCTTATATAAAACCAGGAATGGTTGTGGCAGATATAGGTACAGGCTCAGGCGCTATTGCAGTCACATTAGCTTGTGAATCTAAGGCAGATCTATATGCAGTAGATATCTCTAAAGAAGCTCTTAAAACAGCATCTCATAATGCGAAGAAGCATGAAGCTTCTGTCACATTCTTAGAAGGGGACTTATTATGACCTCTTATAGATAAAGATATTCACGTAGATATTCTTGTCTCTAATCCACCTTATATTGATTATGATGAAGTATTGGATCCTCGAGTAGTGGATCATGAACCACATCTTGCATTATTTGCGGATGATCATGGTTATGCATGTTATGAAAATATATTTAAACAAGCTCCTTCAATATTAAAGGAGAAAGCGATTCTTGCATTTGAAATTGGATATAATCAAGGAGAAAGAATGAAACATCTTGTTCCTCTCTATTTTCCAGATGATACATTTGAAGTCATCAAGGATATCAATGGAAAGGATAGAATGTTGTTCATTTATCATAACTATGAAAATATTTGAAACTGAACGTCTTACAATTAGAACACTTGATGAAAAAATGATATTGATCGTCTTGTAGAATATCGCAGTAAAAAGACTGTGTCTCAGTATCAATCCTGGAATAGATATACAAAAAAAGAGATGCGGTGAAACTCATCAAGAAGTGTAGAGATACTGTAATAGAGCACAAAAAGGGTCTATGCAGTTTGGTATTACAATCAAAGGGGCCTGGCATCTTATTGGTGATTTACATATAGAAATCATAAGACCTCATACATTCTCTATTGGTTATACGTTAGATGATGTTTTCTGGAATAATGGTTTTGGCACTGAAGCGGTACTCGGACTCTTAAGCTATATGCATGAAGAACATGGTTTCTTCAAATGTATTGCCTATATCTATAAACAGAATGAAAAATCAAGACATCTCTTAAAGAAGATTGGTTTTAAGAAGTTTGATGAATCTTTTTCTTCTATGGGGATGAAGGATATATTTTTTGACCTCGGTAACTTACAAAACATATATTTTGTGCTACAATAACAGATACGAGGTGGAACTATGATTAAAGAATATATTAAGAAGTATAGTAAAGCATCTATCATCACATCAGTGATTATGATTGTTGCTTCAGTATTGTTGATTGTTTTCCCAAAGACAATGTTGAATATTGTAGTTTATGTGATTTCAGGTGCATTATTTGTGGATGGTCTCATTCATCTTGTGACTTACTTTGCATTAACTCATGATATGCGTATCTTTTCTAATGATTTATTAGAAGGTATTCTCGCATTACTAGCAGGCGTTTTGTTGCATTCAATGCTGATGCATTCATTAGTGCACTCACAATGATCGTTGGCTTATGGATTGTGATCAAAGGCTTATTAAACTTACGACTCTCATTCCAGTTCTGACAGATTATTGAATTCAACTGGTTCTGGATCTTCTTATGTCTTTGTATTATGTGTTGCATTAGGCGTATTTATTATTGTACATCCTATCGATATGGCTATTGGTTTGACTATGGCTGAAGGTATTGTATTATTAGTTACTGAAGTATTGAGTCTTATTCAGACAATCTATGTCTTATATAAACTCAATCATTCTAAAATGTCTAGATCATATATTAATTAAAAAAAAGTACCATCACGGTACTTTTTTCTAAAGGAGAAAATATGCTGAATACATCATTATTAGACAAAAAAAGAAATATCTCCTAGGTGTATCAGGTGGTCCTGATTCTATGGCACTTCTTGATATGATGCATGAATATTCAATCTGTGTCGCTCATGTAAATTATAATCTTCGAGATGATACAGAAGAGGACTACAAAGTAGTACATGACTATTGTATAGCACATTCTATTCCTTTTTATTATAAGGAATTTACACCGGATGATTATGTGAGAGGAAATTTTCAAAGCGTTGCAAGAGATATGCGTTATGCTTTTTATCAGGAAGTATATAAAATGGAACAATGTGATGCATTATGCCTAGGACATCAAAAGGATGATGTGATTGAAACTATTTATATGCACTTGGAACGTGACTCTCATCCTGATTATTTAGGGATCCAGGAAGTCTCTCATCGCTTAGGTATGACTATTATTAGACCATTACTTCATGTGACTAAACAAGATCTACGTGATTATTGTGATGATCATCATATTTTGTTTCATGATGACTATACTAATTTCAGACAGAGTTCACAAGAGACCGTATCCGTAATACAATCTTAAATCAATATACAGACTCACAAAAGAAGAACTCTTGAAAAAGGGTGAAGAATACAATAAGAAACAGGCAATAAAAAACAAGAAGTAGACAAATACCTCACTGAACCACTGGATTATACATTAGTTCCAAAAGAACTTCTTCCTGATGTACTCTATGCTTTATTAAAGAAACATATAGAAGTATCGAAGATTTCTCATCATCTCATTGATGAAATCATCCATCAGATTCAATCCTCTAAACCTAATATTCAAATGCCAATTGGTGTTAATGAGGAGTTCATAAAAGAATATAATAATGTATACATTCGTAAATCTATAAAACAAGTAGATTATACGTATAGAATAGATCATAGACAGAACTTTGATTGTCCTTATTTCAAGATTCGAACACAAGGAGAAACGAATGATGGTATCCCTGTCAAGGATGAAGACTTTCCACTCACTATTCGTAATATGAGACCAGGCGATCGTATGGAAACAGCAGGGGGGCACTAAAAAGGTTTCTAGACTCTTTATTAATGCGAAAATTCCCTTACCATTACGACGTTATTGGCCAGTTGTATTAGATTGCCGTGGAAATATTCTTTTGGTCCCGGAATTGCGAAAAACAAGGAGTATTTGTCTATCAATCCAGATTTGTTTGTGATAAAATAACAACGACTATACTAGGAGGTACGGTTCAATGCATAAGGACATGAAAGAAATATTATTTACACAGGAACAGATTTCTGAACGTCAAAGAATTAGGCGCACAGATCTCAAAAGATTATGAAGGTAAGAAGATTCTTCTTATTGGTCTTTAAAGGGATCTATTCCATTCCTAGCAGAACTTTCTAAATATATTGAGGGCGATGTATATTTTGATTATATGTCAGTCAGCAGTTATAAAGGAACTGAATCTGGAACTATTCATATTAAGAAAGACGTTGATATCGATGTCAAAGGTATGGATGTATTAATCGTAGAAGACATCCTTGATACAGGTAAAACATTGGATACTGTTACACATATGTTGAAAGATCGTGGTACAAACATCTTGTGAAATCGTTACTATGCTTGATAAACAGGAAGCAAGAAAGTATCCTGTACAGGCTAAGTATGTTGGTTTCCCTGTACCAGAATTATTCGTGGTTGGTTATGGTCTTGATTTTGATCAGAGATTTAGAAACCTACCATATATTGGTGTCTTAAAAGAAGAATGTTACCAGTAAGGAGTTTATGATGAAGAAGAATAACAAAACATTATTTAAAGCTATTCTTCCTTGGGTCATCGTATTATTATTGTTGAGTTCATTATTCCCATTCTTATTGAATAATGGCGGTAGTAAAGAATTGACTTATTCACAATTCATGACAGTAGTAAAAGATAAAAAGATAAATAACGTGACTATTACACCTAATAGTTTTGTAACCAAGGTCGAAGGTAGCTACAAGAAGAACTCTAAGGGCGATAAAGTGAACTTTACAACTATCGTTCTAAGACAGACAAAGAATTAGATTCATTAACACAGGTTCTTGAAGACAAGAATGTCAAGATTAAGGTCACTGATTCAGAAAGTGATAACATGATTTGGAATATACTAGGTTCCATCCTTCCATATGTAATATTGTTTGGTGGTATGTTCTGGGTATTCAAGAATTTCAATGAAAGTTTGCAGGAGGCAACAATAAAGCCTTTGAATTTGGAAATTCTCGCTAAGCTAGAAAGAAATTCTAAGACTCGTTTTACAGATGTTGCAGGTGCAGATGAAGAAAAAGAAGAATTAACAGAACTTGTTGCATTCTTAAAGAACCTAAGAAGTTTACTGAAATGGGTGCTAAAATTCCTAGAGGTGTTCTATTAGTAGGTCCTCCAGGTACAGGTAAAACATTATTAGCACGTGCTGTTGCAGGTGAAGCAAACGTTCCATTCTATTCTATTTCTGGTTCAGAATTCGTAGAAATGTTCGTTGGTGTTGGTGCTGGCCGTGTAAGAGATATGTTTAAGAAGGCAAAAGAAAATGCGCCTTGTATCATCTTTATTGATGAAATTGATCTTTGTAGGTCGTCAGAGAGGTACTGGTGTTGGTGGTGGACACGATGAACGTGAACAGACATTAAACCAGTTACTTGTAGAAATGGATGGTTTTGAAGGTAACGAAGGTGTTATTATCCTTGCGGCTACTAACCGTGCAGATGTTCTTGACCCTGCATTATTACGTCCAGGACGTTTTGATAGACAGATCAGAGTATCTAACCCTGATAAGCGTGCAAGATCTCAGATCTTGAAGGTTCATGCAAGAAATAAACATTTTGCGCCAGATGTTGATTTTGATAACATCGCTCAGCGTACTCCGGGATTCTCAGGTGCAGAACTTGCGAACGTATTAAATGAAGCAAGCATTACTTGCAGTAAGAAGCGGTCATCAGATGATCACATTAAGTGATGTCGATGAAGCGATTGACAGAGTTATTGGCGGTCCAGCTAAGAAGTCTAGAAAATATACTGAACATGAAAGAAAACTTGTTGCTTATCATGAAACTGGACATGCGATTATTGGTTTGACATTAGAAGATGCCAACCAGGTACAGAAAGTCACAATTGTACCACGTGGTGATGCAGGTGGATATAACTTGATGACTCCTAGAGAAGAAACTTACTTCTCAACTAAGAAACAGTTACTTGCAACTATTACAGGTTATATGGGTGGTCGTACGGCTGAAGAAATCTTCTTCGGTGATGTATCATCAGGTGCTCATAACGATATTGAACAGGCTACACGTATTGCTCGTATGATGGTTACAGAACTTGGTATGAGTGAACTTGGTCCAATTAAGTATGACAGTGGTGATAATGCAGTATTCTTAGGTCGTGACTATTCACAATTAAGTAATACACATTCTGGTCAGATCGCATTTGAAATTGACCAGCAGGTACGTAAGATCATCGAAAACAGCACATGCTCAGGCAACTGAAATCATCAACAATAATAAAGACAAAATGGATATTATTGCGAATGCATTGCTTGAACATGAAACATTGAATCATGAACAGATTCAGTCTTTATATAACACTGGTAAGATGCCAGAAACTTATGATGGAACAGAAGAACATGTTGAATCTAACGATGACAACAATAACACTCCTGAACCACCTAAGGCTGATCCAGAAGATGATTTACTAGATGAAATGAAATAAGCGCTTTGCGCTTATTTTCATTTAGAGATAATAAAATGCAGCGTAGATTTATGGTAAGACTATTAGTAGGTATTATTGTCATTAGTATGATTTTGCCTTTAGTAAGCTATTTTGCGATAGGGAGATGAGATAAATGAAAGATTATTTAGTACGTGGACTCGTTAATTCAAAGAACTGTCGTGTTTTTGCCTGTACAACAACTAACCTTACAAATGTTGCACAGCAGAATCATAACTTATGGCCTTGTGCAAGTGCCGCACTTGGACGTATGATGGCAGTCACTTTAATGATGGGTGCTATGAATAAGAATAAAGAAAAGATGACAGTAGTCATCAACGGTGGTGGACCAATCGGTACAATGCTTTGTACAACACATTCTGATGGTAAAATCAAAGGATTTGTATCTAATCCAGAAGTTCACTATACATACAACGATACAGGTAAGCTTGCAGTAGGCTTATGTGTAGGTAATCAGGGGACTATCCAGGTCACTCGTGATATGGGATTAAAGGAACCTATTACATCTAGTTCTCCATTACAGACTGGTGAAATTGGTGATGATTTCTCTTATTACTTCATGTTATCAGAACAGAATACTAATCAGTTGTTGCAGTAGGTGTTCTTGTAGAAGAAGACAATACTGTAAGAAGTGCAGGTGGTTATATTATTCAGTTATTACCAGAAGCAACTGAAGAAGATATTGCGTATATTGAAGATAAGATCAAGAATACACCACCAGTATCACAGTTATTAGATGAAGGACATACTCAGAAGAAATCTTAAAGATGATCTTTGAGGATGTTGAAATCCTAGATACACAGGATTTATCATTTAAATGTGATTGTAGTAAAGAAAAGATGGGAGAAGCCTTAGCTACACTTCATACAAAAGATTTAGAAGACATGATTAATGAGGATCATGGCTGTGAGATTACATGTCAGTTCTGTAATACACATTATCAGTTCAGTGAAGATGAATTAAAGGAAATACTTAAAAAACGCCAGTAAAATGGCGTTTTTTTACACTGTCTGGTATTATACAAAGATCAGTTAACATATATCATGGAAGGGAATAGAATTGAATAATTGATCTTTTTAGAATTGTATGACAGTTTCCTCCTTTCAATAACTAGTATAGAAGATAAATTTAGAGGAAATATCTATATATTATGGAGAAATATGTGTCGCATTAATGAAGTGCTTTGACTGGACATTCTTTTGTACATTCATAACAAAGAATACAATCAGTGCCGTTTTTACGTCCACGTGATTCATTGTTGACTTCTACATTCATTGGACATAACTGTAAACATTTAAAACATACAAAAAGGAGCAGGAAGGGAACGCCTGCTCCTTATGTCCTATTAGTAAAATAGGGAAGGGAAATGAAAACGATATATATATTATTGAAAGGATCGGGAACTTCCTTTCACAACTCATAGTATAAACATAATTTATCTTTGTATTGTGTCAGGAATATGGTATATTTTGTGATGGTGATTAAAAAATGTTGAAAATTGGAAACGTAGAAATAAAACATCCTATTATCATGGCTCCTATGGCAGGTATCACAAATGTCGCTTACCGTAGACTTGTAAAAGAGTTTGGTGCAGGACTTGTAGTATCTGAAATGGTCAGTGATAAAGCGTTATGTTATGGAAATCAAAAGACAATTTGATATGCTTGCAGTAGGTGAAGATGAACACCCTATGAGTATGCAGATTTTTGGTGGTGAAGTAGAGACTATGGTCAAAAGCGCCAAGTTTGTAGAGGAACATTCTGATTGTGATATTATTGATATTAATATGGGATGTCCTGTAAATAAGGTATTAAAGGCTCATGCAGGCAGTTATTTAATGCAGTATCCAGAACTTGCATATGATATTGTGAAGGCTGTCGTAGAAGCAGTGAATGTACCAGTGACTGTTAAGATGCGTATTGGTTATGACATGAAGCATATTAACTGTGTAGAAATGGCACAATTAATGGAAAAAGCAGGTGCAAGTGCAGTGGCTATTCATGGGCGAACACGTTCACAGATGTATGAAGGTCATGCAGATTGGTCATGGATTAAAAAAGTAAAAAAGAAGCAGTCAGTATTCCAGTTATTGGGAATGGTGATGTCAGAACACCTGAAGATGCGCAAAGAATGATGGAAGAAACAGGCTGTGATGCTGTTATGGTTGGTAGAGGTGCTTTAGGTAATCCCTTTGTGATTCGTAGAATGGTGAAATATCTAGAAGAGGGTATTCTAGAAGAAGAACCAGACTTTCATGCACGTATCCAGTTATGTATTGATCATGCCCATCGTTTAGTAAAAAACAGAAGGTGAAAAGAATGCGATTAGACAAATGCGTGGGCAGGCACCTTTGGTATGTCAAAGGGTTAAGAGGTTCAGCAAAAATCAAGAATCATTTAACACAGATGAATACATTAGAAGAATTAGAAACAATTCTAAAAGACTTTGAGAAAGAACTAGAAGGTGAGTAATCATCTTCTTTTTGTTTTATAATAGAGTAAAGGAGATGATTATATGTCTGTACTTTATGCAATGTGTGTCCTCATCCTCCACTAATTATTCCTGAAATAGGTCAAGGAGAAGAGAAAACCATTAGTAACACAATACAATCTTATGAATCCATTATGAAATATGTATCTACTCTTCCAATAGAAACAGTCATTGTGATCAGTCCTCATGCGATCGCCTATAGTGATTATATTCATATATCTCCTGGTAAACATGCATCAGGAGACTTTAGTCAGTTTCATGCAGGAAATGTAAGAATAGAAGTGGATTATGATACAGAACTTGTAAAGAAGATCGCTCAATCTGCCAAGAAGTATCATATTTTTGCAGGAACATTAGGAAAAGATGATGATTTAGATCATGGCACAATGACTCCTCTTTACTTCTTAAATAAGTATCTAAAGGACTATAAAGTTGTAAGAATAGGAATATCTGGTTTATCTCCTCTTACTCATTATCGCTTTGGACAATGTATTAAAGAAGCAGTGGGAGATAAGAATGTTTTATTAATTGCGAGTGGTGATTTGTCTCATCGTTTAAAAGAGGATGGTCCTTATGGTTATAAAGAAGAAGGACCGCTCTTCGATCATGATATTATTACAGACATGGAAGAATAGTGACTTTATGCGTTTTCTAACATTTGATCCCATTTTTACTGAAGCATTTGCTGAATGTGGACTCAGATCATTTCAAATCATGGCAGGTGCTTTTAGATCAAAAAAAAAAGATTAAACCACACTATTATTCTTATGAAGGACCATTTGGAGTAGGTTATGGTATTTGTGGTTTTTGAAATATGTGGTGAAGATCAAACCCGTGATATAGGAAACCAATATAAAAAGAAAATGCAGGAAGAAGTTAAGAAGATCAAAGAACATGAAGATGACTATGTCAGACTGGCTAGAACCACAATAGAACATTATGTAAAAAGAAAAGTAGAAATCATTCCAGAAGTCACAAAAGAGATGAAAAGACGTGCTGGTGTCTTTGTATCTATTCATGAAGAAAGGGCGTTTAAGAGGGCTGTATTGAGTACCTTTATGCCTGTACAGGATAATATTGCCTTAGAAATAGTACATAATGCGATCAGTGCATGTAGTGAAGATCCACGTTTTTGATCCTATTACAGAAGAAGAACTAGATAATCTCATTATTTCAGTCGATGTATTAGGAGAAATAGAGCCAGTAGAAGATATCAGTACACTAGATCCTCATATCTATGGTATTATAGTATCCCATGGTTCTAAAAAGAGGTTTACTCCTTCCTTCTCTAGAGGGTGTGGATACAGTGACTGATCAGATTCAGATAGCTTGTCATAAAGCAGGTATTCATGAAGGAGAGAAGATCAAGATAGAAAGATTCAGGGTGATCAGACATGGCTAGATGTGATTTATGTCCTCATCATTGTGTATTAAAAGAAGGACAGACAGGATTCTGTCATCAAAGAATGAATAAAGAAGGAAGTATAGTACTTAAAGACTATGGTGCTATTACATCACTGTCTTTAGATCCTATTGAAAAAGAAACCTCTCTATCATTTCTATCCTGAAACACAGATGTTATCTGTCGGTTCTTATGGTATCGTAATATGAAATGTCCTTTCTGTCAGAATTACACCATATCGCAGGATAGAGGTTCTTCTATACAGGTGCATACAACACCTAAAAAAACTTGTAGAAGTCGCCTTAGATTTAAAAAAAGAAGGGAATATTGGTATTGCGTTTACTTATAATGAACCACTGATCAGCTATGAGTTTATTTATGATACTTTTGTATTATGTAAGAAGCATGATTTAAAGACTGTTATAGTCTCTAATGGAATGATAGAAGAGAAATATATAAAGGAGTTATCTCCTTTAGTAGATGCATGGAATATTGATTTAAAGGGATTTAGAGAAGATATCTATAAGAAACTCTCTGGTGATTTAGAAACAGTAAAGAAGAGTATTCAAATAGCTTCATCAAGTCATCTAGAAGTCACTTCTTTGATTGTACCTGGTATTAATGATAGTCTTAAGGATATGGAAGAAGAAGCAAAGTGGTTAGCGTCTACTGATCCGAATATTGTGTTACATATCACACGTTATTTTCCCTGAGTATCATTATCATGAATCTCCTACATCCATAGAACTTATAAATCAAATGATAGAAGTCGCTAAGAAATATTTGAAGAATGTATATAGAGGTAATTGTTAGATGTTTAATGAAAAAGAAATTAAAAGCTTTAGTACAACAGATATGCGTATATATAACTATATATTGAAGCATAGCATTCAATTCCCTTATATGAGTATAAGAGGACTGGCAGATGAGATTCCTACATCTACGACTTCTATTATGCGTTTTGTGAAAAAAAGATGGGATATGACAGCTTTCCTGAATTAAAATATGCTTATAAGAAAGAAGAAAAAGAAGTTTCTCTTTATATGGTGAATGACCTAGATGAAACTATCGACTGTTTAAAGAAGTTCAATACTCCTTATTATCAAGATTTATTCAAAGAAGTTGCTTATATACTAGGTGATGCGAATATGATTATTTTTGATGGTATGGGAGATTCAGCTAAGATTGCAGAATATGCGACAGAAGACGCTTTTCTGGTAATGGTTTCTTTAGTCTTTGCCTTAACAGATCCATACCAGAAGGTATCCATGGATGGTACTGATATAGTTGTCGTTATGTTGTCTATCTCAGGAGATCCTGTACAACTTCTTAGAAAAGCCAATGCTTATAAAAGCAAAGCAGGCAGTACTTTAATCACAATTACTGCATCAGACGATAATACACTCGCAAAAATGAGTGATTATCATATCAGCTATTATATTAATGATGTAAGAAATGAACTTTCTTCCCATACAACTCAGGCATATGCATTAAGTATTATTGAAATACTTTCTAATATGACATTGCATATGTGTCACAATACGTTACAATAGTGAAACATTTTGCAGATAATGCATACTATTCAAGAAGGGCTTCAAGCTCTTTTTTTATTTGTAATCCTCTGATAGAATCAATTGCGGAAAACGAAAACGTTTTCAACATCGGCCGAATGAAATAAGAAGAGGAGAAACAAAATGGAAGCAATTCAAAGCTTTATGGAACGCTACTTCGTACCATTAGCTGCAAAAATCAATGGTCAGCGCCATGTGGCAGCCGTGCGTGATGCGTTCACTTTATCATTCCCACTCACAATGGGTGGTTCAATGGTTTTACTTATTAACTATGTATTATTAGATCCTACAGGATTCATCGCAAAATTACTTCACTTAGGTGATTTAATTCCAAACCTAGCTCAGTATCAGGCTGTTTTAAGTTCTGTTATCAATGGTACAACTAATATCTTATCAATCATCATCGCATTCTTAGTGGCTTATCAGTTAGCTCAGGAAATGGGTGGAGATAAAGTATTATGTGGTATTACATCTCTTTCATCTTTCTTTATTCTTTATCCTGCTTTGCGCAGGCATTTGCAGGTAAGAATGCAGGAACTGGTTTAACAACTACTTACTTTGGTGCACAGGGATTATTCGTTGCATTATTAGTAGGTCTATTAACTACAGAATTACTAACTCGTTTTGGTAGAAATGAAAAGTTAAGAATCAAGATGCCAGAAATTTATACTCACCTGCAGTAGCACAGTCATTTAACTTATTAATCCCAATGATGTTAGTACTTGCCATCATGGGTGTATTAAACTACTTATTCTCAATGATTACTCCTGAAGGTATTCAGGTTGTTGTTTATAACGCTATCCAGGCTCCATTAACATCTCTTGGAAGCTCTATGGGTACAATCATCGTATTCGTATTAGTACAAAGAGATGTTATGGATTGTAGGTATCCATGGTCCTAACACTTTAAATGCATTACGTTCAGTTATCTTCACAGAACAGGGAAACGCAAACTTAGCTTATGTTGCAGCTCATGGTTCAGCATGGGGTGCACCTTATCCAGTTAACTGGGGTTCAATCAACGATGCATTTGGTAATGGTGGAGGATCAGGTGCTACACTTGGTTTAATTGCCGCTATGTTTATCGTAGGTAGAAAGAATAAGGGTGAATTCTCTATTTGTAAGATGTCATTAGTTCCAGGACTATTCAACATCAACGAACCAATCATGTTCGGTTTACCAATCGTTATGAACCCAATGTATGTTATTCCATTCATCTTAGCACCAATCGTATGTAACCTCATTGGTTATTTCTGTGTATGTGTGATTAAGATCATCCCACCAGTTGCTTATCAAGTTGCTTGGACAACTCCAGGATTCTTAACACCATTCTTAGGATCAGGTGCTAACAACATTATGGCATTAGTTATAGGTATTCTTTGCTTTGTCGTAAGTACTTTAATTTACTTACCATTTGTTGCAAAGCAAGCACAAGAGCCGCTATCAAGAAAGAAGCAGAAGAAGCAGGAGAAAACAATGCGTAAAGACTTCTTATGGGGTGGAGCAGTTCTTTGCACATCAGGTAGAAGGTGGATTTAATGAAGGTGGTAAAGGACCAAATGTCTCAGATATGATGACAGTTGGTTCTGCCACTACTGTAGAAAAATCACTAAAACAATTGAACCTGATCAGTTCTACCCAAATCATACAAGCGATTGATTTCTATCACCACTATAAGGAAGATATCGCTTTATTTAAAGAAATGGGATTTAAATGTTTTAGAACATCTATTTCCTGGGCAAGAATCTTCCCAATGGGAGATGAAGAAACACCAAATGAAGAAGGTTTAAAGTTCTATGATGATATGTTTGATGAACTATTAAAGAATGGTATTCAGCCAGTTATCACATTATCACACTTTGAAATGCCTTATCATTTAGTAGAAAAAAATATGGTGGATGGAGAAACAGAAAGATGATTACATTCTTTGTAAGATTCGCAAAAGTATGTTTCGAAAGATACCACAATAAAGTTAAATACTGGATGACATTCAATGAAATCAACAACCAGGCGAACTATGAAGCAGACGTTTTTGTATTTACTAACTCAGGTATTATATTTGAAGAAGGTGAAGACAAAGAACGTACTGTTTATCAGGTGGCACATTATGAGTTTGTTGCAAGTGCGATGGCTATTAAAGAAGGACATGCTATTGATCCTTCTATGATGATTGGTCGCATGATTGCGATGACACCTATTTATCCTTACTCATGTAATCCAGATGATATGTTGAAGGCAGTAGGTGCTAACCATAAGCGTTTCTGGTATATGGATGTTCATGCAAGAGGACGTTATCCAGGTTATATGAAGTCTTTCTTTGAAAGAAAGAACTTCAATCTAGATATTACTGAAGAAGACTTAGCTGTTCTTCCTCAGGGTACAGTAGATTATATTGGATTTAGTTATTATATGTCATTTTGCGGTTAAGGGTGATGGAGATGTCAACCTTGACTATAATGAAGAAACAGATTTATGTGATAACCCATATATTTCAAAGACTGAGTGGGGATGGCCAATTGATGCGAAAGGTTTAAGATATAGCTTAAACTGGATGTATGACCGTTATAACCTTCCTCTATTTATTGTAGAAAATGGCTTCGGTGCAGTGGACCAGATGGTAGATGGAAAAGTACATGACCAGTACCGTATTGATTACCTTAAAGCGCATATCGAAGAAATGAAAAATGCAGTAGATATTGATGGTGTAGACTTATTAGGTTATACTGTTTGGGGATGTATTGACTGTGTTAGCTTTGGTACGGGTGAAATGAAGAAACGTTATGGTTTCATTTATGTAGATAAAGATAATGCAGGTCAGGGAACACTTGCAAGAAGTAAGAAGGATTCCTTTGACTGGTATAAGAAAGTAATAGAAAGTAACGGAGAAAAATTATGAAAAAATACTTAGTTCTAGATGTTGGCGGCAGTGCTATTAAATATGCAGTAATGGATGCAGAAAAGAATATATATGAAAGAGGTAAAGGTCTTACTACCCTTAGATTGCCTTGATTCATTTGTAAATAGCGTTCAATCTCTTTATAATACATATTCTGATGTATCTGGTATTGCGATGAGTATGCCAGGAAGAATTGATCCTGATAAGGGTTATTGTTACACTGGTGGTGCTTTAGTTTATATTCATGATATAAATATGGCAGAATTACTATCTGAGCGTTGTGGTGTAAGAGTCACAATTGGTAATGATGCAAAATGTGCCGCTAACGCAGAACTAGGTTTTGGTAGTCTTCGAGATATTCAGGACGGCGTTTGTAGTGATTCTTGGCACAGCTATTGGCGGTGCTTTAATTAAGGATCATAAGGTATTAAGTGGATGTAGATTTGGTGCAGGTGAATTTTCTAATATCATCACTGATTACCATAAGCCATTTAATGGTGATACATCTTGGTATGCAAGTAATGGAATCAATGGATTATTATTACATATCCAGGAAGCATTAGAAACAGAAGAACACTATACTGGTGAAGAAATCTTTGAAATGGCAAATAATGGAAATGAAGCTGTTTTAAAAAGGATTAAATCAGTTCTGTTTAGAAACTGCAGTACAGATTTACAACATCAATCGATCTTTGATTGTGAAAAAGTGGCGATTGGTGGAGGTATTAGTGCACAGCCATTACTATTAGAACTTATCAAAAGAACTTTGATGAAATCTATAATTCATGTTATGCAAGCACATTGCCACCAGAAATCGTAGTTTGTGAATATCGTAATGATGCGAACTTAATCGGTGCTTTATATCAGCACTTAAATTAATAAAAGGAAGATGATAAGATGTGGAATAAATTAAGAAATGAACCTGTGAATAAAACAGGTTATATCAAACGTATAATCGCTTATGGTATTGATTGGTATTTAGGAAGTGTCTTATCATCACTTCCTCTTATTCTGTTATATATGTCTCTTCATAAGGATGCTGTCTATATTCCTCAGCAGTTATCTATATTTAAGGGATATTATCAAGTGATTGCGGGTGTTCTTTCACTTTCAGTTGCATTTGTGTACTATGTAGTATTACCTATAATCTGGAAAGGACAGACTGTAGGTAAAAACTATTAGGATTGAAGATTGTGAATGACAACTATCAAGAAGTGAATGTGAAACAACTGATCATCAGACAGGTTATTATGATCTTCTTAGTAGAAGGAAGTATTTATACATGTAGTAATATGTTTCATCAGTTAGTCAATGTATTAACTGGATACAATATTGCCTCTATCTGGAATAAAGTAGGACTCGTTATTACTATATTATCTGGAATACTAGTAATTGTCTTAAAGTCTAAGAAATCATTACATGATATTGTCTCACATACACTTGTTGTAGACATTAAGTCAGAAGACTACAAGAATATGTTGTTGAGTATTGAAAAGAAAAAAAATAAGAAACAGAATAAGAAAATGAAAAAGAGATTTGCATAAAGTATGATAAAATACCTTTTGGAGGTATTTTATGGTTACGATAGATCAAATGAATCAATTAAGTGATTTGGAATTAGATATTTACAACTACATCATTTCTCATCGTCATGAAGTGATTCATATGAAACTTAAAGATTTGTCTACAGATCTTCATGTATCTTCTTCTATGATTACAAGAGTAGCTAAAAAACTTGGTTATGAAGGATTCTTAGAATGGAAAGCAGAAATGAAACTGGATCGGGAAGATAAACCTATTCAAAACAAACGTGCTTTAAATTATATTCTCGATTATTTTAATCGTGTAGACAATAAAGAGTTTGATGATCTTATTCATCAAGTTTTGCTGAAATAATTGTGAACAGTCATGAGGTGATCTGTTCTGGCATTGGCCTAAGTGATGCGATTGCGAAGTTTGCGGCTTCTTTATTTAATCGTAAGGGAAAAAACGTACCATGTATAGTGGAGACTTCAGTAGCCGTTTTAGGGGGATGTATGATCAAAATGACTGTGCTCTTTTTCTTCACAGTTTCAGGAGAAACAAGAGAAATCATCGATCGTATCAAAGACTTAAAAAAATATGATATTAAGATTATTGTGATTACCAATAGTGCCTCTTCAACATTTGCAAAGATGTCTGATTTAGCTCTTACGTATTATATGCCAAGTACTAAAAATGGTGACTTTTATAGTTCAGCAACACAGTCCTGTTCTCTATATCATTGAGTCTATTGCGAATCTATTTATAGAATATGGAATTTACTAAAGAATGCTTGAAAGGCATTCTTTTATTTGTTTTAATACTCTATGATATGAGAAGAAAGAGGGACGCTATGAGGGAAAATCTAGAAAAGTATGGCGAAGTCATTGCCGGAAGTATTTTATTATCTTTAGGAATCTGGTTGTTCGTAACACCTAATGGCTTGAACTTTGGAGGTGTAATTGGTACATCACAGATTATCGAAGTTTTTGTAAGAAAACTTCTACCAATCCCTAAATCAATGAACATTGTAGGGATCATCAACTTCATGATTAATATTCCATTATTTATTATGGGATATAGAATCTTGAACAGAGAATTCTGTGTTAAAACAGGTATGAGTGTTGTTGTACAGACTATCACATTATCTTTCTTACCTAACTTAACACATCCAATCATGCCCGATATGTTATCTAACTGTATCTTTGGGGCTATTATGTGTGGCGTTGGTGTAGGACTTGCCCTCAAGGGTAGTGGTAGTGCAGGTGGTATTGATATTGCGGGTGTGTGCTTATCTAAGACTAAACCAGGATTCTCGGTAGGGAAGTTATCAATGAGTTTGAATGCTGTTATTTTAACTTGCTGTGCATTTATCTTTGATTTACAGACTACACTGTATTCTATTATCTTTGTATTTGTATTGTATTTCATTAGCGACCATATCCATTATCAGAACATCAATGTGATAGCATTAATCTTCACTAAAGAAAAAAGATATGAAGAATGTGATTATGGAAAAGACTGGTAGAGGTGTGACTTACTGGATGGGTAAGGGTGCTTATACAGAAAATGATCAATATATATTCTTTATTGTGCAATCAATAAATATGAAGTGAAAACATTTAAGAAGATTGTATATGATATTGATGCACAGGCATTTGTGACTATTAGTGAGGATTCAGAAATCCTTGGTGGATTTGAAAAACGTCTATAGACAAATTAGATTGAATAAGGCTGATAAAATGACCTTGACAACATATTTATTTATTGTCTATAATACTTGAGTAAAAGCTATGAACAGAAGAGTAATATCGATGGAACGCAGAGAGAATTCCTGGCTGGTGTAAAGGAATGGGGAAGTTGATATGAATAAAGACTGGGAGGCGTATTTTGGATCTAACGTGATAAAATAACGTGTTCTTAACGTTAAAGGCTTAATGAGGGTCTACTTATGTAGATGAATAAGGGTGGTCACGGTTAACTCTCGTCCCTAGCGGATGAGAGTTTTTATATTCTAAAGAAGGAGAACACACATGGAAGAAAGAAAGTTTACTGATCGGGGAATTAGTAAGAAGACAGAAGTTACAGGAACTTAAAGATCTTTGGAATTGACCCATTTGGACAGAGATTTGATGTGACTGCTTATACTTCAGACATTAGAAAGAACTATACGATAAGACTGCAGAAGAATTAGAAGAAAGCAAACCAGCCGGTAAGTATTGCGGGTCGTATTGTTGCAAAGAGAAGAAAAAGGTAAAGTATGCTTCATGAACCTTCTTGATAGAGATGGAAAAATCCAGTTATATATCAAGAAAGATACTGTTGGTGAAGATGTTTATGAATTAGTTAAGAAGAGCGATTTAGGTGATATTATCGGTATTGATGGTGAAGTATTCATGACTCATACTGGTGAATTAACTGTAAGAGTAGAAAAGTATACACACCTTACTAAGGCTTTAAGACCTTTACCAGAAAAGTTCCATGGTTTAACAGATACAGAAGAACGTTTCAGAAGAAGATATGTTGACTTAATCATGAATGATGAAGCCCGTAAAGTAGCCTTCATGAGACCTAAGATTGTTCGTTCAATCCAGCATTATTTAGATGATAAAGGATACACAGAAGTAGAAACCCCAATCATGAACTCTATTCTTGGTGGTCTTTGCAAAAAAAGCCTTTCATCACTCATTTCAATGCATTAGATAAAGATTTCTACTTAAGAATCGCAACAGAATTAAACCTTAAGAGATTAATCGTAGGTGGTATGGATGCCGTTTATGAAATCGGTCGTTTATTCAGAAATGAAGGTATGGACAGAACTCATAACCCAGAATTCACTACTATCGAAGTATATAAAGCATTCTCTGACCTTGAAGGTATGATGGACTTAACAGAAGGTATCATTGCGAATGCCGCAATGACTGTCAATGGTACTTATGATGTAGAATACAAAGGTCATTCTATTTCATTAGCACCTGGATTCAAGAGAATCTCTATGGTTAATGCAATCAAGGAAAAGACTGGTGTTGACTTTGGGGAACAGAAGACTATTGAAGAAGCTAAGAAACTTGCTGAAGAACATGGTATTGAAGTAGAACCACACTTTGCATATGGTCATATTGTCAATGCATTCTTTGAAAAGTATGTAGAAGAAACAATTGTAGAACCAACATTCGTATATGGTCATCCAATTGAAATCTCTCCACTCGCAAAGAAGAACTTACAGGATCCTCGTTTTACTCAGAGATTCGAATTATTCATCTGTGGTAACGAATATGCAAATGCATTCACAGAATTAAATGATCCAGATGATCAGTATGAAAGATTCGCAAATCAGTTAAAAGAAAAAGAATTAGGTAACGATGAAGCCAACGAAATGGATATGGACTATGTAGAAGCCCTTGAATACGGTCTTCCACCAACTGGTGGTATGGGTATGGGTATTGATAGATTAGTTATGTTATTAACTGGTCAGGAAACTATCCGTGAAGTTATCTTATTCCCTCATTTGAAAAACAAGTAGTAAAAAAGTACGATATATAAAGAGATATTTGCAATTTAACAAATAAATTTACGACATATTTACGACAAGATAGAAGATACTCAAAAAAAGAGATTTCAAAATTATTGATTTAATCTTAATAAATGAAATTCTTTTTTCTGTATTTCTTTATTTCTGTATTTTTATTGTCGGATATTCCAAGCAAGTAATCTGAAGAAACATTAAAAAAAATTACACAGTTTGATTAATACTTCAATGGAAGGATATTTTTAAACCTTTCTCATATGCTGATATTGAACTTTTTACTAAATCGACAGCTTCAGCAAGTTCTAATTGTGTTAATCGTTTAGACTTTCTTAAATCTTTTAATCTAGTTCCAAAATAAATCATCTATATCACCTAATATAAAATGATATGTATTATAAGTACACTATAAATTGATTTATATACTATAAGTTGATTATTAAGGCTGTCTTATTTATAATTGTATATGAAAAGAAAATTTAGAAAAGTGAGTGATATGTATGATTGAGTATAATTTTGATTGTAAAGAAGTTGTTATTAGTGAACTATTAAAATTAAATGATTTCTCAGGGTGTGAAAAAATAAAAGAATTTATTAGACTTTATCAAGTGGTAGAAGATGAAAAGAAGAAAAATCTACTTAAATTAAATCTGTATAAACTGTCAGGACAATTAGATGTACGACATATACGAGAATTTGATTGTGATTCTTGTGAAGATGTTACTGAAGTTTATAATAAAGCTTATAAATGGTTAAATGATTATAATATCGAGAAACAAAGAAATAAAACAGTAAAATATGAATTAGTTAAAGATGATGTATATTATCGTGGGGATACAATGACAAGTCCATTAACTCCTTTGAAAAGATATTTTGTTTTACAAGGATTTGATGAAAAAACTATAAGAAAGAATTTTGATGATTTTGTACTTGATAATATAAGTAATATAAATATTTCAGAAAATGCTTCTAATTTTATTTGTAACACACACAGTATTGGAAACTTCTTTCCAGTTCCCCAAGGATTCAATACAGGAAGAAGTAATTTTTGGAAAATGGGATTCATGGGATTTAGTAATGAAGCAGATTTATCTATGGTTTCAAGATAATCCAAATATAAGGGTTCAAACAAATAATACTGCATTGACTAAATTGTTATCTAATTCAAAGAATGTAGGTGACGCAGTAAATCATTGTGTTCAATGGCTGAAAAATTTTTCTGATTGGAAAGACTTTGTTAATGGCAATCATTTAAACTCATATGTAGATTCAAAAGGGAAGCCAATTTCATTCTTTAAAAATCATTCTCTGGAAAATCCATTACCCAATACATTAGAGGAAATGGAAGAATTCTTCAAAAATGCAAATAATTGTATTTTTAAAAAGAGGGATTGAAATAGATAAGAAGCTGAATTCTGATTCTGAAATAATAAATGATACGAAAATAAGTTATAAAGATGATTTAATTCAAAAGGTAAAAAATCTAAGAATAAAAAATATTGATAGTATAATAATGACTTTAACGAAATGGATTCCCATTCTATATGCAGTTGTATTGTTTGTCTTATACTATATTACTAAAGATAAAGAAAATAGTATTTTTGCCTATGGGATGAAACCAGTAAATATTTTCTCAAAAACAATATTTATAAATATTATACTCTTTTCTTTGGGTGTAGCTTTGATGATTTCATATAAAAGAGCGTTAGAAAATAAGAATTGGAAGTATAAAAAGTTATTAAAGTTTATAATGTATATCGGAAGTTTTGGGCTGACTTTTTCATTGCTCACAATAACTTTATACGATGCTAATGTGATTGTTCCATTAATAAATAGATTACCAAATATTTTTGGATATTCAATGGCTGTACTGATATTTAATATATTAACGGGATTGTTTTATTTGGTAACTCTCATTAGTGTTGTTTGTTTTATTGTTTCTATTATATTTAGTTTGATATTAGAGGAATCTCGAGAAACATTATTTAGGGTACTATATAGAGTATTAGAATTAATTTTAATTGCTTTTATATTAAATTTTGCTGTTTTATTCTTTGATAATTGGAAGTTGTTTATAGTAATAGGAATAGCTATAATAATATTCTTTATCTTACCTGCTCTATTTAGCTCTGGAGAAGATGGATTATTAAAATTGATTGATTCTAAAGGAAATATCTTAGCTGTTTTTAAGAAACATGATTAAATGAAATAAGAAATATAAAAGGATGGTTATATGAAAAATATACAAAGTTTGTGCATATTAGGCATAGTTTTCTCACTCCTGTTAACTGGTTGTAGTAATGTCGATGATAAATCACAAAATAAGAAACTAAAAAGAAAAAACATAGTAAATAAAATAAATAAAGGAAATTTAAAAAAAATACATACTCTACGAATTATGGAGAAGCCAATGCGATTACATTTCCTTCATTCTCATTTGATTATCCAGAAGGATGGAAAGTTGAAACTGAAGAAATTACCCCTTCTTCAGAAAGAGTAGTTATATCGAATAATAAAGGAGTAGAAGTAACTTATTGGTATTTTGGCGGTGCAAGAGAATTAACAGGAGCAACGCGTGCTATTAATGTTGTTGATGTAACGAAGGTAACAGATGCAAATTTCATTCCCGAATATGTACAAGCAGAAGATCACTCGTCTTTGGGGAATTGGTAGGGAAACTTGATACTAAAGAACAATGTGATATGTTAGGAGATGGAGAGTTTAAAAAGGTTGAAGATGACTCTGATTACATAAAGACTATTGATGATTAATGGAAAAAATTGTGGAAATTTACATATTTGGGTAAGCAATATGAGACAATTGATTATTACAAGTAGAATTTGATTATATTAATGATAAACCATGTATGATTAAAACTGTTGAAGTTAGTAAAAAAGTGGAACTGAAAAAGACATAAATTGTCAATCAGTTCCATTTTTTTCTGAAGGTAGTGGTTTTGGAATGATGTCTAATTTATAAATATAGTCTAATGTAGAACTTAAAAGAGTTTTGCCTTTTCTTTTATTGTATCATCATCTGATAATAAATAGGCTGTGTGATATTCATCCAAGTCTTTTTTAATAAATTTCTGGTACGCAATCCTAAAGAATTATCGTTAGGAAAGTAAGGAGATAGAAAAGAATGAAAATCTGGTAAAAGTATCTCGTTTAAAGATTTTTCAAGCCCTCTATATGATTTAGTGTTATTGCAAAAATTATTAAACATTTTAATAAAGTTATCTTTACATTTAGCGTATAAAAACTTAATAGCGTTTCGTTTTGAAATACTGTAATTATTGAAAACCAAATCTTCACTAATTCCTAATTCAAGAAAAAAGGTGAACTCGATTTATCACTATAATCAAATAGTCTGTCAATAAGAATCTCATAGAAACTTAGACATTGTGCAAAAGGTACATAGTCTGATAATAATAATGTAACTTTGTCTATATAGTTTTTAGAATCAAATGAAGCTTTAATTAATAAAAGAGAACAGCTCATACATATAATCTTCTCTTTCTGACTTGGTTCCCATAAAGCTTCTACTTCATTGTTAAATAAGTTGCATTCAACAAGATTTTTATGAATTTATTTGTAACCAGATACTTATTATTTTTTTGTCAATTTAAAGTTAATCACTTTACTCACAATACTTTCATCATATGGGCTGATCTGTGAGTATGTATAGTTAGAGGATTGTATTTTTATTTTTTATTCTTTTGTGTGTGTTTTTTTTTATAAAAACTCTGCTAAATCATTCATGTGTACCTCCTTGTACATGGGTATTTTTTCTAAATTATAACACATTAATCCCCATTTAAACACCCATGATTCATGTATAATTAAATCAGGATAATTATCCTAAATTATCACTCTAGAGGATTATGTAGAAAGGAGAAGAGAGCTATGCAAGCAAGAATTGCTGGTAAAAGTGTTGTGAATTTCAAAAATCCAGAAGGTCAAACAATAACTGGTGTGAATCTCTATATTTTGTTTGAAGACAGTAATACAGAAGGTCTAAAAGCAGAAAAAGTATTTGTTAAAGAAGAAATTAAAATTCCAGTTCTACAACAGAACGATTTAGTAGAAATATTTTTCAACATGAAAGGCAAAGTGGAACGAGTGGAAAAAATCACAAAATAAACTCATGTGTATATATAGGGATGTGTACAGTCTCTTTATATACCATTAATGAAGGAGAAAATAAAATGAAAAAAAAAGAAAAATGATAAATTCGCCGTTGCATGTGCATTTGAAATATTACACGAGTGTATATCTATTGATCACATAGAAGACTGTAACGAAATATGCAAATCTCTTGAATCATATGACGAATTATCTAAAGAATGTCTTAAAAACAATGATTTATCAGATGAGTTTTTAAAAGATGTTCAAAGATATATTGATAATTACATATTACCTATTCTAGAAGAAGATTATTGGGATTTTATTAAAAAGGAAGAATATGGAAAAGTCAATGACAAAGGTTTTTTCGAAATAAATTCTGAAGAATCGGCAGAAAAAATTTGCTTAGAATTCATGGACAATTCGCTAAATTTAGCAAAAGAGCTATTAAATGTATTTTCTAAATATCTTAGATAGTATTTGAGAAAAGGGTAATTCCCTTTTCTCGATTAAAATGGGAGGTTATTATGAACGCATTACTTGAAAAAGAAACTACAACGAACTAAAAATAGATATAGGATTTTTTCTGGGTTTACATGAATTAAGAAACAGACCGACTTATAATTTAATTTGGATTCCTGTTATTTTGATAATAATTGCATTTGAGTATATTAAAACAATATATGTATCAAATTTTAATGTTCCTTTAATTTTGACTTCAGCTTTCTCGGTAGCAGAAAAAACTCTATCTTTTATTATTCCTGTTATCTTGATATATAGTGTTATTTATTTGGTGGGAGAATTAGTGGCAAGAGAAGATGAAAGTGAATTAGAGGGATTCGTAAATAAACATTCAAAAGAGGGTTATGCAATATTAGTATATAAAAAATCCATTAAGGGTAATAAAGCTAATGTGAGAGAATTTTATACAAACATTCCATTACATATCTGGGTTGAAAATCGTAAAGATGTTGAACATTTTCTAAATTGTAAAATTAAGGAAGAGGATATTACTTACTCTAAAAAAAGAGGTTTTATAAAATTCACATCATCAAAAGGGATATTTTCAAAAGAAAGTGACCTACTGTATGACGACATCTGAAAGTAATTTGAATGTAGCCTACGTACGATGAATATGTATATTATGGAAATAAAGTGAGTATTACTTCTCCTATTGATGGAACTAGCAACTCACATATGCTTCTAACTGGAATGAGTGGGTCAGCTAAGAGTTCGTGTCTACTTGTGATTTTTGGTAGACTTATACAACTTGAAGAACAGGGGATATATTATTTTGCAGATTTCAAACAAGATGATATGTTTGAATTTTTACGGAGGACAAAAAGGTATTATCCTTTTAAAAGGTGTGCTGAAGCGGTTGATGTTGTTTATGAAATATTATTAAAACGGCAATCTGGAGAAGATAAAACCAGATATCCAGTAACTCTAATATTTGATGAATATGTAGCCTGCATTCTTTATCTATTTGAAATTGATAAAAGAAGGCTGAAATTGTAATGAATAAAATTTCAACATTGCTTATGCTTGGGAGATCGCTTCGTATTAGGGTTATAGCTACTTGTCAGCGTCCAGACGCTTCAGTGTTTAAAAATGGTTCTCGTTTAAATTTTGGGATAATTATAGTTTTAGGTGCTTCAATAAAAAGTATTTATGAAATGCTTTTACCTAAAGAATACATTGAAGCAATAGGGAATAGAAAGTTTAAGACAGGGGAAGGTGTGGTGTTGTTGCAAAGCTCAGTGTTGCACTTTGTAAAAATACCAATCATTCGCAATAAAGATAAACTTGAAGAATTGTGTGTAGCTGGATTATCTAAATAACAAATAAGAATAGCTGTGGCGAAGCCCACAGGCTATTCTTACAAGTTGTGCTAGTATTACCACAACTTGTAAAAACAACAAGCATATAATACACTCTTAAAAATTTATAAATATTTATGAAGATATATATTGTGCATGTTTTGATTGAACAAAATGCACAGATTGGTGGTGTTATTATCGACAAACAATCATATATGTACCAGCTGACTATAAATAATCCTATTGAAAAGGGATATACACATGAACATATCAAAAGTAAAATAATTGATAATTTTAAGACAATTACTTATTTTTGTATGGCAGATGAAAAGGGAGCTACATTTCATACACATATATTTTTGGTATTTACTTCTAGAGTTCGATGGTCAATGATAAAACGTTATTTTAGTGAGGCACATATAGAAGCTTGCAAAGGAACAGTATCTGATAATATTCTCTACATAAAGAAGGATGGTAAATGGTTAGATGATTTAAAAAAATGAGCAAAAGATTGATAATTCCTTTGAAGAATTTGGCAATCCACCTCCAGATTCTAAAGGGAAAAGAAGTGATTTATCTGAATTATATCGAATGATAAATGATAATATGAGTAACTCTGAAATAATTCAGGCGAATCAGGATTATATTATGCAAATTGATAAGCTAGATAAATTACGCAATACAATTCTAACTGATAAGTACAAAGATACAGTAAGATTAGATTTAGAAGTTATTTATATAAGTGGAGCAACAGGAACGGGAAAAACTAGACATGTAATGGAAAGCTCTGGTTATTCTAATGTATATAGAGTTACGGACTATATACACCCATTTGATAGTTATTCATGTCAGCCTGTTATATGCTTTGATGAATTTAGGTCATCAATAAATATATCTAAAATGCTTATGTACTGTGATGTATACCCAGTAGAGTTACAATCTAGATACTCGAATAAGGTTGCATGTTATTCTAAGGTGTTTATAGTAAGTAATTGGCCCTTAGAAAAACAGTATTCTGAAGCACAAATTAATGATATAGAAACATGGTTAGCTTTTTAAGAAGGATTACTAAAGTTTTGATTTTTGAAAAAATCGAATTCAAGAATTTAACACAGTTAAAGAGTATTTTGATTTTTTGAACGGTAGAGGGGGAAAGTCCTATGAAGAAGGAAGTGCCGGTTTCGGATAAAGCGTTATTAACATTAGAAGAAGCTTCTTCTTATTTTAATATAGGAATTAACAAATTAAGGGAACTTACAAATAGTGAAGATTGTAAGTTTGTTATCTGGTGTGGAAATAAACGCTTGATTAAGAAAAATATGTTTTGTGAGTACTTGGATAAACAGTATTCAATATAAAATTGAACAGTAGACAAATTGAACACACTTGATATAATTTAAATATGAGTGTGTTCTTTTTGTTGTAAATATATAACAGAAAGGAAGATAACATGTCAGTTAAACGAAGAAAAGATTCAAAAAACAGAATTTTGAAGGAGGGAGAGTACGAGCGTTCAAATAAAACTTATGAGTTCAAATGGACAGACAAAATAGGTAAGCGTCATTCAATATATGCTAAAACTCTTGAAGAACTAAAGAGAAAAGAAATAGATATTTTAAGAGATAATTTAAATGGTATAAAAGTTAATGGAAAAAACTTAACAGTTAATGACTTTTTATAAAAAATGGGAAAGCTTAAAAAGAGGATTGAAAAACAATACATTTCAAAATTATAAGTATATGTATAATCAATTTGCTAAAGACCAGATAGGAAATATAAAAAGTGTGTGAGTTAAAAAGGACAGATGTTAGAAGTTTTTATAATATGCTTCTAGATGTTCGCCACTTAAAACTAAGGACTATTGAATGTTTGCATACTGTTATACATCAAATATTAGAATTAGCAGTAGAAGATGATTGTATAAGATATAATCCTTCAGATAATGCTTTAAAAGAGTTAAAACGAACGCACAACAAAGATGTTGAAAAAAAAAGAAAAGCATTTACTAAAGACGAACAAAAAATATTTGAGAACTATCTAAAAAAAAAGAAGGTCTTAATCATAGATGGTATCCAGTATTTATTGTAATGCTTTTGGACAGGGTTGCGTGTCGGGGAGCTTACTGGATTAACATGGAATGATATTGATTTTGAGAACAATACAATAACTGTATCTCGTACATTAGTCTATTACGATAAAGGTGGTAAAGGTAAATGTGGTTATGCAATTCATACACCTAAGACTAATGCTGGGAATAGAGTAGTTCCCATGATTGAAAAAGTAAGATTAGCTTTATTAGAAGAACAAGCTTACCAAAAAGAATTAGGGATTAAATGTGTGGCAAACATTGACGGATATACAGATTTTGTTTTTATTAATAGATATGGAACAACACATAATCAAGCAACACTTAATAAAGCACTACGAAGAATTATCAGAGATTGTAATTATGAGATTATGGATAAAGGTAATGCTAATTCAATTATTCTCCCTAATGTTTCTAATCATTCATTGAGGCATACATTTACAACTAGAATGTTAGAAGCTGGAATAAATGTAAAGGTTATGCAAGAAGTTTTAGGGCATGCAGACGCTCAAACAACGATGAATATATATGCTGAAGCAAAACAGGATTTTTACAAAAGAAGAATTAAATAAATTTGAAAAGTACTTTAACTAATTACTTATGACATATACGACAAATGTACGACAGATTTACGACTAGATATAAAGAATTATGAATAATTACATTTATAATTGTATATAAGAATTTTGGGAAAATCCTCTCGTAAACAGATATGAAGAAATTTCACAATTAGGCTTTCTTTTCCCTCATATGAAGAATAAATAAATCTATGTATTAATATTAGGCATATCTCATGCAAGAGATGTGCTTTTTATTTTATATTTTTTGAAAATGTGATGGAATGAAAACAGAAAATGTGGAGGAATAGAAAATGGAAATATGATGGAATGAAAATTAAAAATGTGAAGGAATGAAATTGTAAAATATGATGGAATTCACTGTAATGAGGATGAGAGCATACATGAAAAATTATAAAGACTAACTTTTTTTGAAAATGGTGTTGTTTACTTTAGTGTAATACACGGTATTTAAAAAGAGGGCTTAACCCCTCTTATAAACCCTTCTTCACAAATATCTTATTGAATATACTTCTTGTAAATTCATCATCATTTATCTTATTCTCTAAGTACTGATTAAAGTTCTTCTCACTCTCTTTTTACTTGTTCAAAATGTGGATAATTCTCTTCAATCATCTTTCTAGTAGTAGTGTAGGTACTCCACTAAAAGTTATACTGAATAGATTGTACATTATCAATTAAAGAGAAGATAGACACAGAATTATAGATTAGGCCCTTATTGATATAAAGATCCTCATTATGATACCAGTCTGTCGCATTGTAGTTCACAGTGAGTCCTTGATTTTTAGAATCAATTTGAAAAACATAACCGTATTCATGCAAAGGAAGACTATTTAATAAATTTCCTATATTGGAATTATTACCAATATATGGATTCTTATACTTTTTAATATTGTGTATGCCACTCAACGGTTTGTTAAATACAGTTGTAGGAACAGTATCTTCTGTATATTTCTTTTGCGCTATCTACAATATAATACTCATTAGGTGTGTTCTTATTGATTCTATAAACATTATAGAATGGGTTGTAGTAGGTTGTCACATTAGAAGTCTTAATCATATATACATAGATAGGAGGTCTATGAGAAGTTATAACACCTACATAATCCATCAACATAAATCCACATAATATTGCAACAAATACTCCACTACTTATTAATAATCTATTTCTCTTCAACTCTTTTGATAACCCATAAACAAATACTATAATACCTACAATAGAGTAAATACAGCACCATTTTGCTTTCCTTATCTAATATCGCAAATGCAAACAAAACATAGAAATGCGCCAAAAATCATAATACCAATAGAAATCTTTCTTTTCTCTTGTACAAGCATATTCTTACTATAATTAATTGTATTCTTTAGGCTCTTTTCTGTTGTTTCCATGATTTTATCCTCCGTTATATATTTCCCATTGAGCAGTTCATTTAAAGAAATATCCAAAGTTTCACTTAACGGAATCAGTAAAGATAAATCAGGCATATAGTTCCCATTTTCCCATCTAGAGATAGTCTTATTAGTTACTCCTAATAGTTCTCTAACTGTTCTTGAGTGAGACCTTTTCTTTTCTGTTCTCAGAAATGAACTTTCCTATTCTTTTTGTATCCATAACGTTTCTCCTTTCATGAAAACTATAAAATAAAGCATGAAACAACAACACCCCCACAAATAGCGAATACACTACTTTTTATTATATGCTATGAAGAGAAGCGGGAACAATCCTGTATATACAGAGTTTTATCTGACTTGTTTATTGTCTCTATTTTCGTTAATATAGTAGATGAAGAAATGAGGTATAAACATGACTGAACAAGTACATAAAAGAAGAAAAGATATAAAGGGACACACCCTAAAAACTTCTCAGAGAAGTACAAAGAACTTAATCCAGAATTATATCCTGAAACAATAGAAAAGGTTATTTCAAAAGGAAGTACACCAGCAGGTATGCATATTTCTATCATGGTAGATGAAATACTAGAATTCTTAGATATTCAGCCAGGACAGATTGGTTTAGATTGTACTCTAGGATATGGAGGACATTCTTCTAAAATGATGGAAAAACTAGAGGGTCAGGGACACCTTTTATGGATTAGACATCGATACTATTGAAATAGAAAAAACAACAGAGAGACTAAGAAATAAAGGTTATGGAGAAGACATCTTTACTCCTATTTTGACTAACTTTAGAAACATTGATCAAGTAAGTGAGAAGTACGGACCAGTTGATTTTGTCTTAGCTGATTTAGGAGTATCTTCTATGCAGATTGATAATCCAGAAAGAGGATTTTCATATAAGAAAGATGGTCCATTAGACCTAAGACTTAATCCTAAAAGCAGGTAGACCTGCTTATGAAATCTTAAAAGATTTATCAAGAGAAGAACTAGAACATATTCTTACAGAGAACTCAGATGAACCATATGCTGATATATTAGCCAAGAATATCTATTCATTCATACGTTCAGGTATGGAAGTAGAAACAACTCAGCAGCTCTATATAAGATCATTGATAAAACACTCAACTTTATTACTGATAAGAATAGAAAAGATATTGTGAATAAGACAATTTGCAAGAGTATTCCAGGCATTAAGAATAGAAGTGAATCAGGAGTTTGAAGTATTATATGATTTTGTAGAAAAGCTACCTCTTGTTTTAAAACCAGGAGGGAAAGGCAATTCTTACATTCCATTCTGGAGAAGATAGAATTGTGAAGAAGTCTTTTAAAGAATTAAAGAATCTTGGTATTTATGAAGATGTATGTAGAAATGTGATTAGACCTTCTAAAGAAGAATGTCATCGTAATTCACGTGCTAAGTCTACTAAGATGAGATGGGCTATTAAAGCAAAATAGAATACTTGAATATCAGATATACAAGTGTTATACTTCATTTGCAAATCTGAGAACAATTGCATCAAAACGAAAAGGTAAGGATCTGACCATCCTTACCTTTTTCTGTGCTTTCATATTATTCAAGTTCTTTCAACATTTTTGCATATTCTATACATATTGTATCTGCAATCGCTGTGAGTGAATAAGGGTGAGTTGCATAATCACCTCTGCTATCATAGCGTATATATTGATCTATAAAAGGATAATCTAATTCTTTATTAGATGTAATTAAACAGATCTTAGGTTTCTTGCTTTGGTGTTTAAAAGGTTTTGCACGTGGGGAAAATACGATCAAAATAAGTGCCAGAATCAGAGAACAAGATAATTAAAGTCTTCTCATCTGCGTTTGTAATATATTCAGCCTGGTTAGCTACTTTAATGGCAGTAAATACGGGTTTAGCACTTGTCTGCAAATCATATTGCAAGTTCAATGCAACGTTTTCAGAATGCATATAACCAAATCTTGCTACCTTTTGATACTCATAAATATCATTGACTAATTTTTTGATATCATCTTCAATAGAACTCTTTTCTAACATCTCTAGATTCTCAATCACACTTCTTACATAAGAAGTGAAAATGGAATCTTCGTTTCGTCCTTCATAGTTGAACTTATTAGAAAGTTTCGTTTTTCTACCGAAAACTTCGCAATTTGATTTTTAACTGATTAAAATCCCTTAAACCTATATCCCTGCAGAATCTAGAAATACTAGAATTAGACACATAACACGCTTTCGCAAGTTCAGTTAGAGTATAGTCTTCTAAATCACGAATGTTCTCTATCATGAATTTCGCAATCTTATAATTATTAGAACCTTTAGGTTCACCATTTAATGTAGATAATAAAATAATAACTAAGTTAAACATGTACTCACCGTCCTAGGTATAATATGCCTTATTATACCATAGGACAGTTATTTATAGTTTAATAACTTCAGTATGTGAAACTAAATCATGAAAACAACGTGTATCTTTTTGGAAATAAGCATATCCAATAGAAACAAGTGTCAATGCATAAGCAACATAAGTCAAAGGATTCACAATAGAAGTGAATTGTAAAAGAGAGGCAATCTTTCTTAAATAAGAAGGAATAATAGTAATACCACCTTCAAGAAGAGTTGCACCGAGTAATTCTCTTAACATCATGTTTTCATAGTGACATCTTTATGATCATAATCAATAACTTTGATTTTACAAATCTTCTTACCTGGAGTCTGACCTTTCCAGATATAAAGAGGAATGAATACATAATAAAAGTATCCCGATAGTAATCGCAATTAAACATACAATAAGAGCTGTATTGAAACCATAAGCATTTAATTCAAACATCTCTGGTTTAAATTGACTATCTTTTCTAAAAAAAAGAATGTGATAGGAATAGAAGCCAGCATATTAGTAATATACCAGTCAATTATCAATGCGACTGTTCTTCTTAATCTTAACTCTACAATATCCATCTTACTCATAAATAGTACCTCCTGTTTATTCAAGTATATCAATTCACAAATGATCAGTAATCTCGTTTCCAATTCTTGGAAAACCTTTCCGGAATATAAAAAAAAGAAAGTTCCGAAGAACTTTCTATAAAGACTTATAGTCTTTTGTAATCGTCCATGTTTAATTCAGAAGTCGCATCTTTATCACAAATCAATGTCATATTAGGATGAAGCTTTAAAACAGTAGATGGTAATTCATCTGTAATAGGTGAATCAAGAACCTGTTTTAAGATGCCTGCTTTTTCCTTACCATTTACAATCATCACTAAGTGTTTAACCTTCATTAAGCTCTTAGGACCCATTGTAAGAGTGATTGGAAGATGTTCTCTCTTTGGATAATCAGGGTTTGCTTTATTCTTAGTAGCACGATCCATTGCATAAGAATATGAATCCATTGGTGTACATCTAGGACAGTTCTTTGCAGAAATGACCATCATAGCCAAGACCAATAACCATGACATCAATACCACCTGCACGGCTGATTTCTTCATCATATGTTTCCCAGTTTTCCATAGTCATATCATGAATTCTTTCTTCTGGAATATTTGCTTCTTCGAAGAATAATTTCTGCATTTCTTCCCAGTTAGGACCATAAGGCTTACCATCCATGTATGGTGCTTCATCGAATAAATAATATTCGATATCCTTGAACTTTTCTTGATCTCTTACTTCTGGAGCTAACATCTTGTAAAGTTCAATAGGACTTCTGCCTGATGTAAGAGAAATATTCACTCTCTTATCCTGCATCATAGCACCAAGTAAGATGTGCAATGCACTTTCACTCATTTTCTGAGTGTTTTCTTCAACGATTAATTTCATAACAAATTCCTCCTGTATTTCACAAGAAGATAAAACTCACACACTTCACATTATAAGCATCAAACTCTTTCTGTCAACCTATAAAAAATTAAAAATATATAGTATATATCAATATAATTTTGAATGCGTATTATACTTATAGAAATTTGTTTCGCAAGTTATTTCCACGATTTGGAAAGTTCTTCTATCATATGGAAAGGTGTTTTATATATTGGAAAACACAAGATTTTTTAAACTTTACCAAGATATAATGTATTCAACGAGAAGGGAGGACTCGACATGAACTTCATGGAAAAATTCAATGAACTAGCAAACCGCACACTAGTTCCCATTGCAGACAAGTTAGCTAACCAAAGACATCTTCTTTGCAATTCGTGATGGAATGGTTGTTGCTATTCCACTATCAATCCTTGGAGGTGCTTGCTTAATCGTATCAACACCACCATTCAAACCTGAAACTCTACCAAACTGGGGTTTCATCACTACCATGCTTACAGGATGGTACAACTGGGCTCAGGCTAATAAAGCCGCATTATTATTACCATATAATATGACAATGGCTTTAATGGGACTATTTATCGCTTTCTCTATTTCTTATCATTTAGCTAAGAAATACGAAATGCCAAGCTTAAATGCGACTGTTGTTTCTACTGCAGTATTCTTAATCGTATCTGCACCAACTACTTCTGCTGTCCCAGCTAATCTCATTACTGATGGTAAATCAGCCACTGATCTACTTGCACTTGCAGGAAGTTATATACCAACAACTTACCTGGATGCAAAGGGTATCTTTATAGCTATTATTGTTTCTATCGGATGTGTAGAAGTCATGAACTTCTTATTTAAGAAGAACGTTCGTAAGATTGAAGGATTCATTATTTATACAGAATATCAG
>VOFC01006100.1_pt1 | contig 40671 bp, 20 predicted proteins | sample 5384161 | NCBI WGS metagenome assembly VOFC01 (sample SAMN12384722, study PRJNA508395) | human gut metagenome | isolation source: healthy gut B | host: Homo sapiens
AAAATTGTAATAGATGAAGTCAATACAGATGCAATCACCACTGCTTAACAGGGACTCATTAGTTATCTGTACCACCTACAGAAATAAACTAAGTGGCAGGCCCATAACATAACCTAGGGATGCCTTTGCTGGGGTAATGTTAGTTTTAAACTTGGTGGCTCCATCATATACCAACCAAAACTATCAGTTAAAGGTTACCAGCCAAAACCCTGGGCAATGGAATTGAACTGTTAATCTTACAGTACAGTGGCGCCTCAATAACAACAACTATACGTTTCCAATGGATACATACGGGCTAATACACAACGGAAGAGGCTATCCTGCCTCGCAATTTCGCAAACATACGGCACATTAAAAATCTGCTGGCTAAAAAGCAAACTGATGCCCAAATACTTGCCGTAACACCTCAATAAATTATACAACATATGGGGTATTTTAGGGAAAGCAATAATATCCTGTTATCAACCAAATCACGTTCAGCAAAAACTCTTCCTAGTTTGGTGCTATTTGCTAACGCAGCTTATGGGAGAGTTCATGCACCCAGCTCACTTTCAGCTTAGTTGGCACAAAATCAAAAAAGAAGGTACCTATGGCCTTCACCATCCGTTAATCATTTAGTAATATAAAAACATAGAGTTACCCATCAGCTGGGCACCGAAGTTAATCTCATTAGCCAAAAAAGTGGTAAACATCCCAACCATAGTTTTGTCAGTTAAATTGAACAATTACTTTCTCCAAATAACTACATCCCAATACATACGGTTATTATGGGAGAAAAATTAAAAGTACTGTGGAGGCATTGGCGGGACGGCTACCGCCACCACAATCGGGGTAACAATACAAAATATCCATCATCAGTTACCTACCGCCATACATAAACCAAATATACATTTAAACCAGAACAATATTAAATTATAACCCACCTGCCAGTTAATCCCAAACATATTCACCGCAGGCTTATGGCTAACCCCTACAAACAAAGAAGCGGCCCCCGGTTTTTATACCCATTCATTTAGCTTTATATTAAATTAAGAATAAAATTACAAACAGTATACCACACCCAGGGATCTCTGCCTTGTAATCACCAAACTCAGAATTATTTATTTAACAACATTAGTTTATTCAGAGTAACCCTGTGGCGGCTACCAACATAGGCTACTTATGGGGCAAAAATGAGGGTAAAGTGCAAACAAATCTCTTTGGCTTATCAAAACATACTTACACCAATAGAAAAGCAGTTCACCAAGCGCACAACGGAAGTCCATGCTTTTAAGTTATTACAGGTGGCTTATCCACCAAAGGATGCAAATTATGGGACTCAACTGAGTGCGTTCAGAAAAGCCCTGTAACTTTCAACATTACAAGTGACTAAACAGGTAATCGGGCTGTGCGATTAGTTATTAGCTAAGGCTGCTTAATAATGTAGCAAACTGGGGTTTGGCTCAAAGGGTACCGTGCAAATTATTACCAAAACAGAAATCTGTCACCCAAAACGCCACAACTGGCATAGTAGCGCTACCAAACATGGGCCGATACTGGGCTGGGAGGCGGTTTGTGCCTCGCGCTATACCCAACAACCCAAACTATTTGGGAAAAGTCATGGCAGCGCACTGCGACCCTGTCAAGTGGGCTTTCTACCAGTGCACCGTCGGGTAGCACCATTCGAAATCAGCGTGCCGAGCCTCGAAATTCAACCTTTGCCAGCATGCTGCCGCACATATATTGTAACAGTTTGGTGCGGTCACAAGTTAGTCTCTCAAACAGAGCAAAACCCGGGCCGGCGCTGGCTTAGCTTTAGCACAAACTACCCATATATCCTAAGAATTCATGGCTAGTGATCTAATTTTGGCCCAAATGAAGTTAAGGCTTTACCACTAATAAAATTTCGTTATTAAAAGGCTTCAAAACCAGCTCTCACGCCATACTCTACTGAAGAACGTGCGCCTTAAGCTAGAACCTCCTGTGCTATCTGAGCAATGGTTAGGCCAAAACAAATCTGCTGAGGTTACCAAGTGCTAGGCTAACTTACCGCCAGCAGCTGGCCCCTTGTTTGGGGCTGAAGGCATAACACTTTGCAAATTCAGTTTATCGAAGGCTTCAAAGCATGGCTACAATGGTCTATACCATTTATACACAGTTTAGTCTGCTTTACTTTACACAATCGCCGCGATAGAAAGGGCTTGCTCATCTCAAAACACAAAATAGCTGCTAAGGTACAGCAACAAGCGCCTAGTTGGTACCAAGTGCAAGATGTGCCAAGTAGGCCTTGGGGTAAATACCTTTAAGGCAAAGAGGGCAAGCTACTAGGCTGATCTTAGTAAACAACCCAAATCGTTTATTTGGTATTTTAGGTTTATTAACGTCAATCGGGTGGCTCACCCAACATGGTAGTTATCTGCTGGTCAAAGCAATAATAATATTAAAATCAGGGTGTCAAGTCACCTAGTTATAAATCATCTACAAAATGCAAAATAAACAAGAAGGCCTTTGGCCTTTCTACTTGCTTTAGTTATCTAACATACGCCATGGTATACAAAATATCAAGGTTGGTAGTTTCATTTAGTCAATACAATTAGCCAGTACCTACTCACAGTCACCCAGGTCATCAGCAGGTAAATATCCTATTGCTTCACCAATAGGTAAGGTTATGGCAGGCAGCAGTCCTTGCCCCCAGCTTTCATGCCGGGCTGAGGGTGCCCCTTATAAAAATGAGCTTATATTTATGGTTACATAACTCAATAAAGTTGGCAACTTCCTGCCGAAATTCCAAACAAACTCAAGTTATTACCAAATAGGGCTTTCAATCATTAGTATCTCTAAGGCGCTCTTAGTTTATAATGAAGTTTTACCTTGTGGGCTATTTAGTTTTATTCTTTAAAAACAACGTTCTCAATTAATAGGATAAACCACAAATTATTAACCACCAAAAAACAATATAAAGCATTCATTAGCTTGTAATAAATTAGAGTTTTCTCAACTTACGGAATTCCCTCCATTCGTTAGCACTCTGCCACCTCGTCTATTATGAAATTAATGGGGTTTTCTTAAGAAATCTCGGCTGCCACTGCAAATAGTTGAAGCATGCCAAGGCCAAGCTTACAAAAACAGCCAGTTATGGTAAACTAGCTTGGCCAAGGTTAAGCTTCTCAAAGCCAGTAAATTGTTACTAGTTTTGTTAATAACCCATGCAGTTTCAATAGCTTACTTAAAAAAAGGTTAAACTGAATAAAATAATACAAATCAATTACAAATATAACCTTATATGCTTACCAAATCAATCATGGCAACGTGAAAGTTACGCCCATTGAAGATAGTTAACTTCTTTTCAAAAACAAATGTCTTGGGAAGCATCCCAGGCTTTGCCACAAATGGAAAGTTAGCTTCGGCCTGAAGGCCTCAAGCTAACATACTGGCTTCCCATCAATTCAACGCAATATGCCATGGGCATTCAACAGTTCAGGTCACAAATCTACCTAGTTGCACCATACTCGCCAGCACGCGTAGCTACTCTGCGTTATCATACCCATAAGTTTTGGCTGGCAGTGGCTGGCTTGAGTAGACGAATGCTTGTGACAGCAGGGACATGTGCAAATAGTGGGTAAATCTCCGTGTGCAAGGTTGCTCCCTTCATCCGGCAGTTAGGCCTTTAGGGAGTTTTTAAAGCTGCAGCTCAGGGGCTTGCGTGCGAGTAAACATATGTAAAATCGCTGGAAAGTCAGTAATTACTTCTAATGGCTGGCAGTTAATTGGTCCTCAGGGAGCGGCACTTCTTACTCTCAACGCAAGCTATGTGTGGAAAACTTTTAAAACAACAGTGTCGGGCTGGGCTGAAGCCACCTGCTTGGTTTAGTTGCTCAAAATGAAGAATCCTCAACAGCTTTAGGGCTCAAACTAGCAAAACCGTACCTAGACCCATCAAAAGCATCAGCTGGTGTGCTGGGGCTTGTGCCAGGCAACTCATTTTGCCAACAACAGTTACAGCTTACTCTCACTTAAATTGGCGGGAAGCTTATTCAGCTCCCTCTCATTCAGTAATGGTTTAGGCAGTAGCTTTCCTATGGGGGCACACATCTGGTCGGCATAAACCCTAGGGAAGCTTAAATTAAGTGGGCTTTATAAAATGCACCTAGCGCTAGGAGGCTGGCCACACATGCAAACTGAATGGTTGCATTGGCCAGTATCAAGCTGCTTGTAAATTGTGCGCTGCACAGTTAAAGTGTACCAAACTATGCACATGAGTGTACTCATGTACTCATGAAGTAAAGAAAACGTTGTCCCTCGGCCTCTGAGTTACTGGCGGCTTCCCTGTCCGGCTCAGTGAGGGCAAGTGCTGGCTGCATACTTGCCACCAAAGTGAGTTTCGGCTTTGCCCAACATTTTCGCTAATGGCATTTATTTAGTTTTTAGCTAACAATATGCATTTGCGTTGGTTAGGTGTTTGGCTTATCTATATCACACCATAGCTCACTGCATACATACAGTGTACATATTTCTTATCTAGCAATTTAGTGTGTGGAATACTCAAATATTCAAATATATAAAGGCTACCCTAAGTATTATATCTAGTGTATACCCTTTTTACTCTCTAAAAAGGTTAGTTTTAAAGGTACAAGGTGATTAGTGTTACTACCATATGGCTTTCTAACACTTTGAGTAATTAATATCATTAACTTCAATGAGTTATTTCACATGCTACTTGCTTTTAGTGCTTTTTACAAGGCTAATAGCTTAGTTATAGAGTTTTTGTTGTTACATATACCAAATGAAGAGGGTATTACCATATAAATGGTTAGGCAAAAAACTGGCAATCGAGTTATTAATCTAAGTAGTTTCCACATTAAAAATTTAAACATAACCAGGAATATTAGCTTTGGGGCTTCTACCATATACATGGCCTTTTCCTGGATAAAACAGTAATTTAATATTTATAAATTACGGGGCAGCGGTCTTAGTTATAAGCAAAATATCTCTTTGTTATATATTCTAGTTACTTCATTCACTGTTGCTGCAATTAGCAATAAACAAGGCATCACATACTGGTAAACGTGCAGCTTGGCAAACTCACGTTTCCAGCAGCCACAACTGGCTTATGCCAGCTAAAATTACGAAACTGCGTGGCTTCACCCATAATAGAAGCCAGCCAACAAATTCTCTCTACATCTTGGGGTTGTCTAATGCTTCCATTCCCTTTAGAAATTACTCAAAACGTGCACAGTACTCTCACCCTGTCTCAATTGCTTGTATGCTGGTAAATTTGGGTAAGTTAATCGGGAATTATAAGACAGTCAAAGTGTTTATTACAACTGGTGCTTATGGCAGATTGCAAAACTCAAAAGTTGGTCAACAATACCCTTAGTTACGCTGTTTAGGCCTGTGCAAAATATCTACCAAACAAAAACCTACGTCGGCTTATCACCGGGCTGGGTGGGTGTTATTTACCAAGTTATAGCAATGTGGAGTTGTGCTTGGCAAAACACCTTGGGCGTGCAGAAATCTACGCTGCGCGTGCTCAAGGCATACGGGCTGCACCTTAGCTTTGGTCGGCAGCTCTTAAAGAAGCTTGCTACCTTTGTTTTGCAGCAGTCACCTCTCAATTTTCAATTAGCTCTCGGCACTGCTACTCACCTCAGTTGGGTAATGGGTGCTATCTAGGCAGCTTCAACAATCAACCACCAAACACATAAAACCAAAAATAGCGTGCATTTGTATTAAAGTATGCTATATAGAGCCTCGCCGAAGTCGCCTCAAAGTTGAGTCTACAACCAAGGTGCAGCTGTCACAGGTCCACCCATCAATCAAACTCAGAAGTAGCTATAATACGGCCCGTGGCAAACGCAGGCTGCACTGGCAAACTATTCTCAAATACTGGTGTTAGCTACATTCACAACCAAAAGCGTAACAAGTAATTACTGGGTACCCAGCCACCTAGTTGATTAGCTCGCTCTACCCGCATTGAGTCATTCGGGTGGGTGTTTCTCTCACTTGCTAATTGGCATTACGGGATCCAAGCCAAACCAAGTCATTGGCGGCAAACTCTTACCAACCCTAGTTTACGGCCACAGCTCAGGGCTCACCAAAGAAGCAATATTCCTTAAGTTTTCTCAACTACAGGCTTAGGCCGGCTAAGGGTACCTACAGGGCTTGGGATAAAAAGCTTGGCAGTGAGTGAAGGCTACAGGCTTTATTCAGCGAATTGCCGGGTGGCTAGTTATCCTCTGAACCCAATGCTCAACAAATTTGGGTACATCCAGCCCCAACATATTAAATACTACCAAAGCCCCTAACCTTATACAAGGGCTTTAGTTTGTAAGAATTGCGCCATGGCCATCCATCTGAAGTAAACTCATTCAATGCTTAACCTCCTACCCTCACTTAAACAATTGCTGCTACCAAACATCATATACCCCAGAGTTTAAGCAGTGAGAAAATCATCCAGGCAAGGGAAGCCAAACAAAATTGCTTTTTAAATTATTTATAATTACGCAAAATTACTGAAGAGTGCCAAAACTATCTACCCAAAAAATCTGGTTATTATAGCTTACACCAGAGAAGCCTGGGTAAATACATATTCCCCTTTAATTAACACCTGCTTATACCTTCTGGCAAACAAGAGTAAATTCCTCAGTACGGTTATCTATACTGGCTATTTGGGGGGCAGGCTACCCCAAATATATCTCAAATGGCAAGAGTTATGCTGAATAGTTATTGGGCCTCCATCAATCAAGAAGTTATCTAGGCAGGAAGCTTATTTGGGTTATTCTCACTTACTACTGGCCGAAGGGTACAAAATTACCCCTACTAAGCTCTAAAGAGCGGCTACTATGGCGCTACCATCAGGGCCAAACCAATGCCAATATTTAGTTGGCAGGAAAGGGAGCAAAATTTAAATCCCACAACTAAGTTTCCATACTGGCCAGGCAGTGAAAGCCACAAATGGGGCTATGAAGTTGCTATTGGTTAGCTCAATGTTAGGAGTTACCTTTTTATTCCGGCTTATGCTATGTACGTTAGGGACTCTGGCTTTCTCAGTTGGTAATACAAGTGGGGTGCCTGCTGGCAAATACAAAACACATACCTATTTCAGAGTATAAGAAACGTTTTAACAAACAAGGTTAATAGTGGGGTGGCTTAACGGAATTAATGGGGGGGGTTTAAATGCCCAGCCAGTAATTTCTGAATATGATACCAGTGAAACTTTTGTTATAATAAATCTGGGGATTATTTTGAGGATAGTACAATGTCCTAATTGTAAACTAATATAAAGCATTCAGATTCAGTATCTACCACAATATGAAAGTGAAAAGAGAAGATACTTTATGTACATAAATAATATAAATTTATGGAATTATGGCAACACAGAAAGAGATTGATAATGCAAGTAAGTTAACTGCCCTTACTTATATGGTTGCAGGTTGCTTAGGTTATTCTATCGAAATTTACTTAAGTACTTAGATGTGGTTAATTAATCTGTAAGGGACACAGTGTTATCAATCATTAAAAAATTATTAGTTATCTCAAGTTACAACCAATCTACTACTTTAGGCTATTTTTAAAGTTACGGCTGATTAAGGGAGCTAAACTTGCTTGAGGCACCCACATTTCATTGGCTCAGTACTTTAAATATCACTGACAGGGTAAGCACTGGCAACTCATGACCAAGATCAATGGCTTTGGCAGACAAAACATCTGCAAATCTCTCTATCCCCAAGAAGAAACTCTCTTATCAAATGGTTGCCTGTCAACTAAATAATAAGTTGGTAATTTAGTTAGCAGGTACTTTAAAAACCTATTAGTTTTAGGAGTGGGGTACAAAAAACTAAGCTAAATTTGGTGTGAAACTTATTAGGTTGACATCCAAAAGTAATTATCTACTGGTCGGATTGTCATTATTCTCAGCATGGAATCTCCTCTATATTATATACTCTTCAAGTTTTAAGGTTACAGCAAAAGGCGCTCTAGTTAAGCAAAAAGTAGAAGCCTGGTCTCAATGCTCATATATTAAGGGTATGCTAATAAAGTATGGTTGGCCAATACGGATCTCACAGCACAAACCCAACAAATGTTCTCTCATTAATGTAAAGGCTATTTAAAGCCAAGAAAAAGTTAAAATGGCTTTCAAACCAAGAAAAGTCGCGTCATGGAATAACGTTAAAAAATATACATTATAACTACACGTAACCTATGTAAAAGGCTTTTTAACCTATTAACTATAAACAATTACCAACTTTTAAAAACAGTTATTAATAGCGAATTATTGAGCATTTATCTCACCTCTGTATTTGAAATTTAACTGGTATCACCCATGCCCAACAAAAACCGAATACTTATTTTATCTCCTGGCAGTAAAACCAAACTAAAACTGTTTTGGCTATCCCAACAGCAAAGCAGTTTCCTCAGTTAAGTAGTTGTTAGCGAAATTGAAATTACTAATGTACAAAACCTAACAAATTACTTGTTGTTAGTTGGGGATTGAAGCTTACCTGGCGACGGTAAAGTTAGCACTTAATCACTCAAACGGGCCAAACCATCTCCTGCCTCAAACAACTTTTAAAAACGTTTTACCGTTATTAGTTATAACAAAATAGTTTTACCAAAATCAAATACCAAAAACCAATCATTATGGTTATCATCACCTCTTTAGCTCTTTAAAGCATTACACTATAGTGAGTTAAGTAAACTGCTACTATTTTCTAAAAGTCACCAACAGTGAAGTGAAGGGTTAGCATATAGGAAAGTAGGAGTTAAATTAGTTTTCCAGCTACCCGGCGTCACTTTACATAGGCACTACCTCTTTCTAAGCTTTAACTACTCATTCAAGGTTGGCTCCTCATGGGCTAAAATCGTTAGCTGCTGGGAATCCTGGCTACAAATCTTTAGCCGGTTTTACAATCCTCTCTAAGCTTATGCCACCAAATCCCACTGCGCAGTTAGGCGTTAGAAGCACTATATCCTTGGCCCATGGAGCTTAAATCACTGGAAATTCGCAAGAGAGCTGGAACTATGCGCTGGTTTATGCTCAAGAGCCACTGTCAGGGCTATACGTGGGCGCAAGCAAGAAATTTAGTTACTCTCTTATTTACGCTTCACGCTCACATGCACATCATAGGCTCTTAGTCATCTGGCGCAGGCGTACTACTGCTACTAGCAATATATGCTGGGTGTTAAGGTTAAGGCAGAGGCGGGGGTTGGGGTAAAATGTGCTTTCTACAAATACCTCCGTTATCAGAGCGTAATTGGCCTCCTGCCAAACTGGAAGTTATCTCAGTGTCAACCACCAGTAACCGCTTTGGATGTTGGGTGCAAAGCACACAACAATCGTTAGAAGCGACATTTGGTTTTCATTGCTCAAATCAACAATGCCATTCACAGGCTTGCCACCACAAAACAAAATGACAGTGCAGCTTTGGGGCCACCATCAGTTCTTATGTCAAAAACAAGTTTGTAGCCTCCCTCACCCACAAATCACTAAAATGCCCTGCCATATTTCAATCCCAAATCTATCGGTCAGTTGACAGGCGCCATGCTTTAGGTGCTATTGCTAGGCTACTGAGCAATCAAAAACCACCATTGAAGTCATACCAAAGCAAAACCTTTGGTAAATTCCAAAGTTTGGTATAATATAACTTCGCAAAACTTTACGGAAGCTCAGCTAAATACCATAGTTGCTACCAAAAGACAACTGAAAAATAAAACAAATCTATCTCCCAGTCATGAAGTGGTAGAGATAGGGACCATTCAGGGGTCTGGAGGCTGGCGGTCAAGTGCGGGTACCAAAAGAGTCACCTTGGCAAAATCTAATGGGGTCTGGGCTTAGTTATCTAGCGCTTGCTGGCAACCAATTAATATTTAGAGTATATCTTGGGGGGGTATCTGGCATTTTCAAATTTTATAATTAGGTTTTCAATGGCGGTTATAAACACAAATTCTGCTGCGCCCAAGCACAGGCTTGGCCTACCTCCACCCATACCTGCTGGTGTTGGTTATCAATAAAATACTCTCATAAAGTAATATCCTGTGGGCATCCAGGGCTACCACACCCCCAAGAGGCTAAAATATATCTGGTGTTGAAAGTATCGGTTGGCAAGGTTAAGGCTGGTTAAACGTATATCACCAAACAACCTCATCCAAATATAATGGTATATAGTTAGCTATCTCAAAACTAGTTATAGTTACTACAAAAATGGTTATTGCCAATAGGGTTAGTTTTTTAGCCTTATAGGGCCCAACTCAAAATTTTACCCTAGTGCTAAAGGTTACGCATACCTACCAACAATTCAGTTTATAACCTTTATTAGGTTGCCACAACATTCTGCAAGTTTGAAGGAAGGGTAATGCCAGTGTTAAATGCCATCAAAGCGCCATGGGTCACCTCATATACCTGTTTGTTATGGCTTTACTAGTAATTTGTGTAGGGCAACCGGTTTGAAGCATCAACCAATATCAGATTATTATATTAAATATAAAAAATAAATATGAAAAAAAAAAAAATTAATATTATTAGTTGAATTTATGAAAATATTTTACACCAAAGTTTTCACAAATTTGGAAAAACTTAAATCTATTAAGGATAAAAAAATGGGGGATAATATTCTGGCTTTTCAAATCTCTGCCACAGTATATCTTGCAGCCTTTAAACTCAAGGGTTTTTATATTTCATTCAAGCAATGGCTCATTCACCAGTTGGGGTATTGGTTTGGCTGCCCACCATAAGGGCATAAAAAAAATATATCAGTAGGGGTTACAATCATTGCAAAAAGTAAGTGTATACCATACGAAATGCTGAGTTATGCTAGTACTCACTACATTCGGGCGTGCACTCTACAGTAAATATATGGGGTAGCTACTTTGAAGTTATGGCCTGCGTACCATTCCAACCAGTATATGGCATCACATCTTCAAGGCACTCAAATCGCTGCTCACAAACAAATCTGGCAAGTACATACAAACTGTAGCAGTGGCGGTTGGCAATGGCACTGCAAAGCAATTGGCCCGCTTTATCATTCCCTCATAAACAAGCAGTTACCTGCAACAGGTTTGGGGCACTCATGTAAGGCACCAGGCCTCCCGGCCATAGGCTTTCAGGCCAAAGTTGGCGAAAACTATGTTACTGAGGGTTTTGGCTGCCCAGTTGGTAACAAAGTAATATCTTCAAATATAAAAAGGGTGATGCAACAGCTCAATCACCTTTCATGCTTTGGAAGCATAAATCCATTAAGTGCTTTACCAATTGTCTCAGCAGGAGTTTTGGTTATGAAATTCAGCACTTTATCAATACTCTTTAGTTATCATTTTTGGGCAAATAATTTATAAAACCATTTAAAGCATTACAATCATGAAGTTGGTAATTAAAGTGTTAGCCCTCTGTTGGTAAAAACTACTTTAGTTTAAGGCTTGCAGGCCTACCTTTTACTTTCTGTTGAAGAGCTCAGGGCTTATTACCTGCCACTAGTATCACATACGTAAATACATCCCTGGTCAAGCTGTTTATAAAAGTTAGGGCTTTCAACTTCTAAAGCAATAGCTATTCAAGTCAGCACTGCTATTTATAGTGCTTTGGCATTGCTGACTTTTTGGGTTACACAATCAGTAACTTACCAGACAAATGCAAACATTTTTCTATCTACGCAGGTAATGGTACACAGAAAAAGCAATCTTCTTACCACAAAATCTAGTACTTGGCAGCCATTGGCTCAATGGGCAGGCAATGGCTGGGGGGTCACTCTCAACAGGGCTTCCTTCCAAGCTTTCAGCATCATCTCTATGAATTAAGCTTCGGCAAAACTCAAATACCCACTAATGCATATCTAGTCATTTAGATGAGGGAACAAATCAACCACCACCACGAAGAAGTGTTATTAATATAATAGCCTTTCAGGCTTACAAATCCATGGTTTAGCCTTTTAACAACTGAAATTCCTAATAGCTTCAGGCTTTAGCCAATATAACAAATTGTTAGGAGGCTTTAACTGCCCCGCATTATTTGAAATTTCTATTTCAAGGCTAAACAACAAATTAAGTAATTGTTGTGAGGCAGTTATGGATCAACTACTGGGTGGGCTTTAAGTATATGCCATATCCAAAATCATGGGTATTATAAAAAATAAAGCTGGTGTTTGGCTGGCCAAAACCCTTTAGCTTTTTTACTGTTGGTTGGGTTATCATAAGGGTTAGTTGCGAAAACCCAAACTGATTCTACACAAGGCTAAGGGCATTATATTTCCTTTATATTACAATACGGAATTTGTGCTAATACCTGTTGGTTAGGGATTAGGCAAGCCGTGAATATTCTTTACTGCCACAATCGTCATCCTACGCAAGGCAAGGTAAATAGGCCTCCGTAAAACTTGGGGCTGCGGGTTGCTCAGCAGTTTCTCTGAATATTGTTGGGTTACACACAAACCACAAGTACTATCAAAGAGGTTTTATATATTAGCTCTCAACCCCTCAAATCAAGTAACTGGGCACAAAAATCTATGGCATGCAGCCTCTGGTTTTGCTACCTTTAAAAAATTTCCCAAGCTCATCGGCGAGAGGGTGGGCAGCTATTTATGGCGGTAATTATTACACAAGGACCTCAAAGTTTAGTTACTCCAGCTTTAACAACAAAACACGGCTACCAGCCAACTTCTAAGAGCTCTCAGTCAGTAAGTGCAAGAGCAAGTTGGCTGGGGCAGGAAGCTTTTGTCTCACTCGCGATCAAACACCCTAAAAAGTTAGATTGTTAACGTTTCAAACTTAGGGTATTAGGGTGGGCTTTAGCTCAATAAAATCCTTACATCTGCCACCAAACCCCACTTGCCACCACAATTTACCGGGTACACCAAATGGGGGGGCAAATCAACCATTCTCTGCCTTATTATGGTTAATAAGGAAAAACCCAAAGTTAAGGCTTTCTGGGTTAAATACTCTAAGTTAGTCAAGGCTCTAGTACAACAAGGTACTGGACAAGTCATGGCTTCCTCAGCAGCCCCTCACGCTACAGGCAGTTTAGGCACCAAAGAGTGGCGGGTTACTCGGCCGCTGGGCAATAGCCTATCTTCATGGGCATATAGCTACACGTGCTGGGAGGCTTTATAAACCAGAAGCCATCATATACCTCTGCCTTTATAACCTCAACCATGCTTTAATCAGGCCATGCGTACCCGCCAAGGAATCCACCCCAAGATGTGCATTCGTTATTATTAATACTTAGTTTCAAACCTTGCCAGTACATTGCAGCACAGGCGTAACAACTGCTATCTCAAATAGCAAGATAGAGCCTCAAAATGCTTAAGTAGTACTGGGTTTCTCACATGTTGCGTCTTACGAGCAGGCAGAGGGAAAATCCTCCTGTCATCAGCAGGAAGAGTTAAAAGAGCAGCAAAAGCCAACTGTTTACCAATAAACAAAAACAAATCAAGTGGTTAGGAAGCCAGCTCAGGCAAGTACAAAACAAAAATAACCAATCCTGGCTTGGGGGCGAGCAAGGCGCAAGTAATCTATCGATGCTACCACACCTCAGAAGTAATTAAAGTAATTAATGAGTTTAGTGCCAAATCAATATATGTCAAGCTCTCACCTACAAATCAGGGCAAAGTACCAAGGCATTAGTGGCTTGGGTAACCTAAATAGTTAAATGGCAGTTGGCAACAAAATCAGCTGGCGGCGGCCGCTTCTATAATGTTTCTGTCACTGGTACCTGGCTTGGCCTCGTTATGCCTAAGGCCTCAGCTCCCAAGTTACAAACAAAAACCTTGCTAGGGACTTCACGGGAGGTAATATATAAAATACAATACACCATTATATTATAACTCTATAATAAAGCATCCATGGGCAAAATTGCTGATACAACAAATGAATACAAATTCTAAAGGATTAGTAGTAGTTTTATTATCAAAACAAGTACCCACTCATTTAACCTACATTGGCGCAGCATGCCCATGGTAAAGAGGCATCTCATTCAATGGCACTATCATGAGCGTTGCTTCCAACACATTCACCTTAGTTACTAAGCTTAGTATATATATACATTCCAAACAAGTTTTCTGGCATGCAGAGCTGAAACAAAGCCTCCCAAGGCCTGTAAAAGTGAGGGCATACTCAACGCCCCGAGTGATTCTTCTTTAGCATTTAAAGGCTCTATCTTCCGCTATTAAGGGCGTAAAACGGCTCAGCAGCCAATAGGCTATGGGTTAATTGGTGCTACTGCAGCAGTGAGGGCTCTTTATGCTATTCATGGCTTTATGTCAGGCATGGGTGGATGCAAACTATAAGTTAGTACATAAACAAGCTAAGTTAATTTTAAAAAGCATTGCTAAACTCATGGCGTTATGGCCCCCATACTCATGGTGTGCTATATTTTTGACTTGGGCGTCATTGGCAGTGGCACTCGCAAGAACCTCAAAGTGGTTAAGAGGGACAAAACTGGCACAATTATTCCTAAGGGCTGCAACGCTATTGGCAAAAACCACAAAGGTTGGCAGGGTATCGTTGGTTACCACAGTTATTATTCAATTATATTTTATAATGCCCACCAAATTACATTCTCGGGTACTTTCTACTGTTTTTACAATATATCCATATCAAATTCATTATACAATACCAGCAAATGCACCCAAGGGAGTGTTAAGGGCTACAAATGGTACTTTGGCCAAATCATTATTCCTTCAACTATCAGGGTTAAATCTTCTTCATGGAGTTTATAAATTTTAAGTTTATCTCATTACAAATATCTTAAATCCGAACAATTCAAATTTTTATTTATTCCCTTTTTTAAACACACTATTTTTCAAATTAGGCTGCCCTGCTGCAATTTGGGTATTGGCGCGGGGGGTGCTTTAAATTGGCTAAAAGGGGGGTGCTTTTATTCCCGCTAGGAAACTCACCACCCCCAAGCTAAACCTAAAATATAGAGGGAAACATGGTGAGCTCAGTAGCTTCTATGGCGAGTATGGGGGCATAGGCTACTCTGGTACACTCTGAATTAAGTGAAGCTAACAACCTTTGTGGCGCTCTGCGCATGCCACAAACAGTCTCATCTCGGGCATCTCAAAGGTTGGTCATCAAGCAGGCAGGCATATATACAATTAAGTCATCTTCAATAGTTACCGTTGGGCGCACACCAAACCCAAGTGCAGTGACAGGTTGAAAACCAAAGGAAAACCAATTCCAAGTTAAGTTTTAAGCAAAAAATTTGGCTTCAGAGTACAGTTAGTTAAAAAGAAATAAACTATAAATCAGGCACAAACATAATTCAATATTATAAATTAAGTATGGTTTTGGCAACACACATATCAAGAGGAAATATAAAAAAAACCAAAACCACTGCTGTAAATCAGTTAAAAACCTCATTTTTTAAAAAAATAAATAGAGAAATAAGATAAGATTAAATTATTTATTCTTATATTTGCAAAGAAAATAAATGAATATTTAAAAATATTGATGATATGGCAAAAAAAAAAAAGAAGATGAAAGTTTCATCCAAATCAAATTTCCTTTACGTTTAAACACTTATAGGCCAGTAAAGAGGGTTATCATATTAGGGGGCGCCTTCCCATGGGCTTAAGTTTCTGCTGGGGTTATTTACTTATTACATTATAACACGCATCAGGGTAAAGTTGGCAAATCGCTAATTGGCAAACATGGCTGGGATGGGTTAAGGTTAATTAAAATATTAGCTCGGGCAGTACCCATTGGCAAATTCACAGGCTTTAGCTTCTCGGGTGGTAAAAATGGTTAAACTGGAAGCTTCCAAGCGGGGCAAACCTCAGCAAACCACCAGAGCTAATTTCAATCTTACCAAGGCAAACTTATTATTCACCAACCGCAAAAGTGCTTTTAATCTAGTAGTTTATTCGGGGATGTGCAAATCCCCTGTCAGTCGAAATCTATCAATCTTTAATAGTAATGGTTGAGCAATACAAAATACAAAAACCAAAGCAAGTCAACAACAAATCTACACAAAGTTAGTTATTACATATATTGAAATTGAAGGTACCACCAACAGCAGGCATGTGCAAATCATATAAACATCCAACTGCTATACCTTACTTTTACTAGCACCAACTTCAAAAGTGCTTTACCTTAGCTTTTATCTTTATGGAAGAAAAGCTTCTTCAATATATCCATAATATCTAAACTTATGCAAAACAAGTACATTAATTATTCAAGAGTATTGTTAAACTTCTTAAAAAAGGTTAGTTACAAAATTTGGCTTTGCCAAAGTTGGGTGAGTTTGCCAATGCCTGGCGGGTCATCTATCATAGCAAACACACAGCAGGGGCTTATGGGCTACAAATGCACCGAGTCTTTAAGTCTAAAGGAAAAAAGGAATTCAATGAAAGGTACTCAATCAAACTCTATGGACAACGGCAAGGCATATCTCCCAAGTATACAAGGCAAAAGAGATTACAAATCAATCTTGCTATCCTACAGGATTTACAACAGGCTGAGTCAAGAGGAGAAACATAAATTCAATCTGTTATTCCTGCAGTATCCTCCATTGGTAAGTTCATTGGCTTTATATTTAAGAAAGAAGATGAACATCCCAATACAAAAGGTACTATTTATTAAAGCACAAAGGGATATGTTGAAATATTCGATGCATCACTTCAAATTTTTAGGGTTATTTGGTCAAAGCAAAGTTTTATTAATAAGTTCTCATTATTTCAAGGGTTTGTTCCATTAGAATATTAAACTTAGAGGTTTCCATGCTTATATATTTACAAATAGGTAGAAAATAAAAATATGAATTTTACCCACCAATATCCAACAACTATATAAACAATGATAAAAGTAAATACAAACTTATAATCAATATTTGGGAGGTTGAATATTCCTGGCACCAAAATTAAATATAAATAATGGGTCAATAAACGCTTTTTTAAAATCAACAATCAACCAGTTAAACCCATTTGTGTTGAGTTTTATGGTAGCTCACTTATCAAGGTGACAAGGAATTTGCCTCAGGCATCAAATACAATCTCACCAAATTCAAAGACAACTCTAGATGAGATAAAACAATTCAATATTGCCTGTGAGTGAATTAGTAAAATCTGGGTATACCAGAAATCCATACTGGTAAAAGCGAAACTATAACAGAGTATAAATAAATTATTAACCAACCTAAAACACACATAAAAAATGTATTTGGCGTGGAGTCAACTGGGGCAGCCTTCCTGTAACAAATCACCGCAAATCATCATTGTCATTGGTACGACCAGCTAAAGGCCATCCCCGCCCTATCATGCTTCGTCAAGGGTTAGGCGTCTTCGCCTCAACTGGCGGCCGGGCGGGCGGGCGGCGGGGCAAGGGCAAATGGGCGGCGGCCGGCGGCGGCGGCGGCGGCGGCGGCGGCGGCGGCGGCGGCGGCGGCGGCGGCGGCGGCGGCGGTCCGGGCGGGGCGGGCACCACCGGGTGAACTCGTCAAATGGGGCCTCAAGGGTCTCTGGGAAGCCTGCACAAAGTACCCAAACCACCCAGGCTGGAGTGGCACATATCAAAACCCGCAAAGCCACCGGCTAGCAACTCACCTCAAACTGCCGGGTTAAAGGGCAGCCTACAAAGGCTGTGCAAAAGCCAAGACTATGGGAACATTACCGGGTAATGGGCCCGCAGTACCTTCCTTTAAAACTATTTAGCTAACATAACATTTAAAAATTACAAAAGAAATACAACAAGCTTGCCACCGCGTGCTATAGTATGTCTCATAATAAAGTGTGTGTGTTAAACAACCCTACACACTTAGGACGTTGTTCAGCCAAAAGCTCATTGCCTGCGAAGGTAGTGGGCTTTAATTTTTTATACCCATGTTGGTATAAATTAGTTAATTGGGCAATATTTCAATACCGCATTGGGCAATCTAACAAATACCTCATACTGGTGCTACCAGGCATAAAACCTAAATTAGCGAGCAACTTGCCATCAATAATAATGGGTTAGTTAGGAATGCCATCAAACCTGGTTATCTTTCAACCACAATGCAAGTACCCAAATAAAAGTGTGTGTACTTAGGTTATTAGTTAAACACAATCAAACTCTCTGGTAATTAGTTGCCTTAAAAGGTAGCTCTTAGTAAAGGCAAGAAAGGCGAATACCAACTTATTTTAGAATAATTATCTAAAAAAGTTTTTATATCACTTGGTTAGTTTTGAATAAAAAAAAACTTCATGGGACTTATATTGTTGCCCAATTTAATTTTATAAGAGGCGAACAAAAAGAAACTTTTGAACAAACTTTTACGGACTTATCTCCCCAAAGAGTGCAGAAGATATAACAACTCGAGGCTTTTAAAAACAATGCAGTTTAGAAATCCTAGAAATTAAAGAAATCCCAACCCAAATTAGGAAGGTATAACTATGGTATTATGTAAATAGGAAATTCACCATTTACCCAATATAAAATGAAAATACAAGAAAAACAGAAAGAAGAAGCAAATCTAAACTATACCAACTCACAGAGTTTATGTTTTGGGCGTTTACCTTGTAAATGTTCAAATTCTACCAGTATTAAATTGCGTTAGTAAACATGGTTAAAAATCAACTTACCCAAAACAAGTTTCGGGCCAGCTGGGTAAAGAGGCTAAAGCCTGCTGCCGCCTATCCAAATTGGTAACAAACCAGGGGAAATTGTTAAAACCTGAAGAGAGGGAGTGCTCGCCAAAGAAAAAGGGGGCAGCGAAAATGGCGGTAGAACAGCTACCAAATACGATTATCCTCCTCAATGACGGGCAGAGAAATGGCCTGGTTTGAGAAGAAAAAATACCGCTATGGGAGCAAAGAAAACTTGCTTCAGCTGGGCTTCCGTGTGCGTAAACCTATGTGCAGCGGGTGCGCAAAAAAAGGGAAACCACGCGGCGGGCGCGCGCTAGCAGGTGGCGGGCAGCCCATAAAGCGTTAGTACACAAGAGCCACTTTTACTTTTTTACTATCATATTTTTGAGTCATTCGTTAATAATGGTTACTTACAATACAAAATTCGTTTAGCTTTTATTTTCTACCAATTATCAAAATAAATAAGAGTTACAAGTACCAAAACCAAACTTAGGGATCACCACACTATTAGATAATGGGCTCCCCTCATCAGGGGTAGTCTGTTAGTGCCTCAGTAATTCAAATCTGGGCCAAGAAGATAACGTCCTACAGTAAGTTAAGTTAACTCTTACCACAAACAAGTATATTAAACTCTGGGCAATACTTAGTTAGCTATCTGCTGGCTACTGCCCGGCAGCACCTACGCCATTAGGGAGGCCCGCAGGCTCTACAACTGGTACTGGGGCATTCTTTGTTAGAGGGGGCCGGTTATAAGCGAAATGCAACAAGGTCACAAATATCTTATTGGGCTGAAGTGTTATTTATCTCATTGGTATTTTCATTTCACTTTCCTGGGCTTAGCTCAATAAAAAAAGAAGGGAGGGAAAACAACAGGCCAATGTTAAATATCCAAATTCATTCTCAAGGGTTGGTATCAAACATGCCAGTATCCAAAGTATTAAGTACCACCCAATGATCATCTTTGGCTTTTTATTATCCTTAATACCATCAAAAAAAGGCTATCCCCATCTCTATAGCAGGCAAGTATAAACCACATACTTGTTTTGTTAAAAAAAAAAAACGTTAATCTCCTTCTCTCTCTCAGTTAGGAATTCACCAAACTCCTGTCATAAAGAGAAATCCTGGGGCAATTTCCACAACAAGCCACCGCTCTACAAAAGGGAAGCGCCCTTCTCAACTCCCTTCCCAGGCGATTCCCTAGCATATCGGCATAAAGAAAAATTCTAAAATAATTTTAGTATATTTGCATAAAGAAAATTTAATTATCAAAAAAAGTAGTTATCGTTAAAGTTTTGTTGTTATTATTCAGGTTAATCACCAAACCTCAATCAGCATGTTAAAAATGGGAATGGCATGCCTGGTACTCTAATCAAAAACCCTTCAGGGTTGGGTACACAAATACTCAATATTAAGGGTAACATCTTAATTACATAATCGAATACCCTGAAGAGTTAATACCAAATGCCATGCCCCCACATATTATTCATATGTAATGGCTACACAACAATTTCCCTGGTAGTTTCATTACTTACAATATTCCAAAAAAGGCTTTCAACTTCAAATTCCCCAAATCTAGGGACCAACAACACCACTTTTAAAATTTTAAATATATAGACATGGAAAAGAACGAATACTTAGAATCAGTAGAAATGAACACTGGAGTCGAAATGATTCCCTTTGCGAACTCTTAATATTGAGGGCTTTATGACTCAAAGAAACAACAACTTTGGGTTGCTTTTAAAGGTAATCGAGTTTATCGCTATGATGATGTACCTTATGAAAGCCAAACGAGCCGTTAACGTAAGCAGAATCGCAAAAGGTAAATAACAATCAGTAAGATAAGTTTCTAAAAAACTACTGAAGTATGGAACTCCAACTAAAAATAAATCCTCCAAATTCACTTCCTCGTTATTAACCTATTAAATAGAAAAATAATATAGAAATATTTTTGTATTAAATATATTATTCTTATATTTGCATAGAGAAAAGAAATAAACTTTATTTTACTAACATTTTAAATATAGACGTTATGAAAAAGAATGAAACCAGTTTACTAACCCGCTTGCAACCAGGTTTGTTAACAACTTGAAGGAATTAAAAATTTATACTACTGGTGTTTTCTGCCCTTGGTACAAAAAAGGACTAAAAAGTAATTGCAAAGTATGCCTGAAAGCTGCCACCTGTTTTGCCAATGCCAAATTATAACTCTCCAAAACCAAAACTTCCAAAAAGGAACAGGTTGTCAAGGAAGTTAAGGAACAACAAAAACCCTCCATCATCGAACAGGTAATTTCTAATCGGGAAGTTAAATACGTTATATCCGGGGGTGTTATACCTTGCCTGCAAATGAAGCAACAAACCAAACAACTCCATCATTAAACTCTGCAATGAGCTGTTATCAAATTACACCACCTGGGGCAAACATTGCTAAGCTGCCAAAGTTTTGCGAATTTTAAAAGCAAGGCTTCTCGCCAAACCAGGGAACAGTTTGCATAACCCTTTTACAACCCAGTCGCCTGGTAAATTACCTCTACTCTAATTCATACAAAATACATACTCATCTTCTTTGGCAGAAGGGCAAAAACAGGGGCGTATTTGTCAATTACATAAATAGCAAATCTTATTTAACCAGTTATTCACTTGAAAGCATTCTAAAAAATTATAAATTTCCTTTAGTTTCATTGGCTATTATATCAATCCCAATAACGTTATAATTTCTTTCAGGTTTACACATCTTTTTTTATTCAAGTTATTGCTTTTAGCTCAACTGGCACATTCATTACATTAACAATGTAACAAAAAATAAACGCAAAAGGGCAACAACCAGGGGAAGTTATATGCTGCTTTACCTCAGCAAGACATCAGTTACAAATCAAATATCCCTATTAAGCAAACACAAAATTAAGCTTATGAAATCTGAAAGAACCTAAGTGAGCACCATTTAAATCCATTCACATACTCTGTTCAGTAATTTGGCATAATCTCAGCAATCAGTGAGTTGGAGGAGCGTTAATTAATAGAAATGGTGCCAACAATATATATGTTTTGGGGTAATAGTAAAGGGAAACTAGGTAAATAATGTGTATTAAGAAATTAATAACAAAAACCAACCTGTGTGGATGTGACTAGCAGCCAACAGGTTTAATTTATTATGCTTGGTGTAGTGCCTATGGTAATTTATAACTAATTGTGAGATTTGAAATAAGCCCTGTGATTAACTAAGCATAAGAACATGTTGCTGGGCATAGCCAGAAAGGGGCAATACCAGTAATTTTAGTTAGAAGGGTTTATTTAATTCCTCTTCTTAGAGGATGATATGGGGATATTTATTTAGATAAACTATTAGGCATAAGTTAATAATACTAAAAAGCAGTTTTATAAGGGCAATGAAGATTGTCTTCAAACTATTTAAAACTCAAATTGTAAATATGATTTTAAAAGTTGGAAGTTTATATCCGAAATTAAAGATTTTTAGGCTATTAACAAAAACGCCTCACTATAGTTATAAACTAAAGTAGCGGATATACTATTGTGCCAGTTTAAGGGAAATAGCCAAAAATTTGAAAACTAAATTAGGCAGCCAAAACAAAATAGGAGAGAAACATTAGCTAGAAATTATGGAATGTACTTTTTATAACTAGGTAGTGCCCCAAGGCAAGGTTATTAAAGGTTAGAAATTGTGAGCAAGGGATGGCTTCATAGTAGGCTAAAAAGCTAGCCATAAAGTGAGCTATGGCAGGGAAGTACTAGGCCTAGGAATATTAAATTTGGGTGAGGGTTATAAAATTTATAATAATTCATAGGGAAGGCAATTTGGTATTATAAGGGCTAACTAATTGAAACACACTAATTGTAATGAAATGAAAATATAGGGATATTTACAAACTATAACCCCAGACCCTAATGGCAAGGTTGTTAGAGTATATGGGTTATGATGAGAGAGATTGTCTTAGAAAATATTGTATGTAGAAAGGAAATACAAATGGTAAGATTAAAATTAGGAGATACATTGGCATTGGGAATAGAAAACTAAATGATTTGCATATCAATTTTAATATAGACAAAAAATATGAAAAACCTTGAACAATTAATGGCATCTTTCCGGGAAAGTATTTTCTAGCTGGAGGAATTCAAATCTGGGAAGCTCTCATATTCCAATCTACAAAAAAATGAGATGTTTATACCTTTAACAATTGGAAGGCGTTTTTATTTAGCTTTACACAATCAAGTTACACTTACTTATACCAATCCTTAGGAAGTTAGTAAATCAACCTTTCTACTTTATAATATTTTCCTAGCAAAAAGGAAAGTCCAGAAGAATACATATATGAAGCATATTTAAAAGTCAAATTAAATCTTTGAAAAATGAATACAAAAGTACAAAAAATAAAACCAGGTGTTTAATAGACAATCCTTTTGGGGTTATTTACTTTAAATTAAAACCCACCGAGCCTCACATGCACCAGTTCCAATTACATTTCATAATATACCCTTAAAACTTGGGGCCTTTACCAGTTTGCCAAATATAGGCTCAAATCATGAACTAATTCCAAAAGTAAAATCGAGGGCATTGAATATTAATTTTTACATTTTAATCACATGGGTTTTGCTTAAAACTTAAAATAAAGGGTACTATAAACTATAATAAGTAACTCATTGCTTACTTTTAAAAAAATGGTTCAACTTGTTATTCAAAAAACAAATCATTCATACCATGCCTACTACTTTTGGGTCAAATACTATTCTTACTAGTTAATCAATACACAACTCTACATTTTAATCAAAACTTATATTTTTAGCCAAGGCCAACTCACAAAAACATTAATCATTATTCAATTTAGTTAAGACAATGCTAACCTTTCTACTTTATATCATTTTTCCTAATACAGTAAATCTAGAGGATGCAATAAGAGTGAGTTTTGTTCAAATAATCTTAAATGAATATTAGGTACCATGCTTTAGTTAAAAACCAGTGTTTACAGGGCTAAATCGTTTACTTAAATTAAAACCTGTTAGTATGGTCTGCTTACAGAAATTTAGCAATTGGCTGGCTATAGGCAATGGGCTTACAAATTTCACTCGCAAAACAATGGTTATTTAGTAAATCTATCCTCTCACTTGGGGCTGCCAGGCTATGCTCAATTGGTTATATATATATTTAATTTAAAAATAAAACAATAGTTAGTAAATAATCAGTAACTCAGAGTAACTAGTTGGTAGCTTCTTGGCCCAAAAAAAAATGACAATAAAATAAAGAAAAGTTTTGCCTTCAGGGGCAAAACATGCCTGGCAGTGCAATAATTTGCACAAATTGCTTACCTCATTACAAAAAGTGATGAAGATATTATTTAAAAGTTTTTAAAGCTCACTAATCTTCTGGAATATTCACTTGCCATGCAGAAATGTTATCTAGAACACAAAATCAGAGGGCAATGTTTCAAACATCTCAATTCAAAGTAAACCCTATAACTTTTACAAAAACTGAACCATGGGTATTCTCTTAACATCCTGAGCGTTATAATCCCAAATAGTTTTAGTGGTTGCAATAAAACCTCCTTATATGGGGTGCAAATGGTTATATACAATGCCCAACAAGACATTATTCAAGGGATGCTATAAATCGCTCCAGCTCCCAACTTTAAATTCCAACAAAACCAGAACCCACAAGAGTGGGCAGAAATGATATTAGAGGATTCCTTCTGGGCTCCTCCATAATAGTTGGCTGCCCTAGGTTACTTCATGCCAGGTATAAAAAACATGATACTTCTCTCACATGTATCTATGGAAATACCTGAGGTTACAACTCATAATACAAAAACTTGCTTATAACGAGGGGCATACCAAATAATGGTACTTACTAGTACTGAAGGGTGAAAAGGTTATATAAAATACCTCTCGAATCAGGAATAAAATTGGACCATCTAAAAGATTTCAATACACTAAGAAGAATCCTTACTCCTTTAGTACAACTATATCATGGAGTAGGTTTTGATACTAGACTTACTTATGATAGTTTCATCTATCTTTTTAATACTACAACATTGGGTGTAATAGCAGGATATTCTTCGAAGGCGCCAAGTATTAGTTAGTTAAAAACCCACATTAATAACCAGAAAAGAAAAACACAAAAGGTTTACTTATCTCTTAAACTTAGTTTATCAATATTATTTACCAAAATAAAGTTGTTTGGCTACATGGTTATTTAAAACGGGGGTAAGAAGTTACTAATACCGTAACCCTCTTGAACTCTATGGTTTCAATTTGCAAGAGAGTTTCTATATTTGCTAACTCCCCAATTACCTTAATAATTGAAAGGCAGTCTAATCCACTGCCTTTCATAGCGTGTACACATCCTCAGCCTCCCTAAAAATAAATTAGATATATTTTTCTATAAAAATAAAAATGCTTATATTTGCATATCAATTTTAAAATAGACAAAAATATGAAAACGAACTCAGTAACTTACAATCAAGAATAATTCAACTACAGTAGTTACAATTTCTTAGCAAATCTAACATTTAATCCAATTATAAAAAAAGGGTCATCTCTTAAATCTTCTAATGACTCTTAATCAAACTAGGATGATTACAAAACTCAATTGCTTGGATATAATCAGGTACAAATCTATGATACTACCTATTATTCTTTCATTTTCGAATCCGTGATAACTGTTAATATTAACCCTCAAAATAAAAATTACATCTGAATTTCCAATTCATGGGATGGACTTTGTCATAACGGGGGGTTCATATCATTCAATCAACTCGGTTTAAAACAACTGGGCTTTCCAACCAAATTCTCAACAAGAGGGCCAAAGTTATAACCCATAAATCCATTAGTCTGCTCGGAAATAAACTTTATTTTCCACAATTACTTCATAGACTTTATTGAATAGTTTTAAAAAAAATTTCATTTCAATCACCCTACCAATGCCATATGGTTAACAAACCCTACCCCAAAAAAATGGTTTAGACGGGGAAAAAAAATCTTTAACCTATTCATCAGGAAGTTATCTAGGCTATTTTGCCAATCTTTGGCAAAAACTTACGTAATATCCTTAAAACAAAATGGTTATGCCGCAAAATCTAAACAAACACATTACCTTCAGCCTTACAAACCCTACAATTGGGCTGCAAATAAGGTTGCCCCAAAAGAGTAAAATTAAATAAGTTCTGGCAACCATTATTACTTACCCAATTATATTAACAAAATCCTCTGGGAGGCACTCAAAACACCTCCCAGAACCTCTATATTTATAAAAATAAAAGTAATTATAGAAACAAGTTTAGAAATAATTTTGTATATTTGCAGTGAGAAATATTTCTCAAATAATTTTAATATAGACACGTTATGAAAGAATTAAAAAATTTAGAGGTCCATCCGGGAATCAAGCTTGCTTCTCATCCCATTTATACTTATGGGTATTAGTTAATTTTTATATTAACAAGAAGTTTACCAATATCCAGTTTTACCAATCACTTATAACCTTTTGCCGCTTATATCTATATATCACCTATGCTGGGTTTCAAAAATCTCCGAAAAACATTATTTCTCAGACTTAACAAAGGGTGCCGAATACCAATACAGGGCTATTCACCCCTCACAGGGGTTTTATCTTATTCCCAATCCTTCACCAACCCCCATCAGGGCTATATCATAACCTACCAAAAAACATCTCCGGGGAATTTATCCACTGGCGTAGGAAGATGGCATCCCAACATATCAATATCTGCCAATGGAGTCAAAAAATGAATCAGGTCAATTGTAAAAACAAATCTTCCAACAACTTGCAGTTATCAGGGAATTCATTTTTAACCAACCAAATAAACAATCACTATATTAAACTTATATAAATTACCGGCATTTAGGTGCTCTCAACTTACCAAATAAAACCGTTATCTGTTATCCTACACTGCCAATACAGTGCACTAGTCAAATTAGTTAGTAACCAATTTATTTTTTTATCCCAAAGTGTAATATCACATTCAACTTTCTAAAATTATCCCCATAATCAGTTTGGGGAAGGTTTCTAAAAACCAATAAAATCTACCCATTACTTGCAAACATAATGCAGTTTTGCCCACATTAGAACTATCAATTATTCTATACTCAATATCCCAAGTATTCACATCCATAACGTTAGCCCCCATGATAAGTCAGTAACTCAAATCACAAATTATTATTCTCAAGTAACCAACCCAAATCTTCAGCCTCTACTAATATCCTAACGAAAGATCCCAAGAATCTCACAATCAAACCCAGTTTCTACCAAGTAGTAACAACTTCAATATCAACCTGGTACATATTAAAAAATGCTATTTAAATTTTCTATAACTATTTCATATCAGGGGAATACGTTATCAGGGCAATTACTATATGGCAACAGGGCAAACTAATGAATTTCATATTATTACTTCAAATCATACATCGTTATATTCAACAACAACTTAAAGCCGAGGTATAATCCAAAATTGTTATAATTATGCTCATCTCATGGCAAAAACCTTGGCAAATCAAAGCAGTTTATTTATCCTTTCCTTATTACAACCAAAATGAATTTTACTAAAACAATTGTAGTTTTCTTTTTGCTATCATAAGGATTAAGAGCAAACCAAGTAAACAAAAGTAATGTAATATCCCTCATCACATAACCAATAATCCCATCCAAGAATCATCTCAACCTCACATGCCATTTAAACACATACCAAGCCTCTACTAAGCCACACCCACCCAACAAACAAAAACAGGCCATATAACTGAAGCGACAATCCTAACCCTATACACCTCATCACTAATCCTATTATCCTACACATATAATATACATATATTATTTTTATATTTGCATTGTAATAATAACATTTTAAATAATAAACGTATGAAATTAGATGAATTACAAACCCATTAACCCATCTCCTTACTGGTTTTCTCTCCAATGGGGCTCTAGGGATCATTCTGGTATTTTTACTGGTTTTTTTATCATATTTTACCCAAATCAAACCTGGGTAATTTCTCTTACCAAACAAGGTTTATATAAACCTCTAATAATACACTACCCAATAAGGTATATTCCTATACCAGTTATCAAACTTTCACATCTCAATATATTCCTAACGAGGGAATATTGTAATACCAATCTTATAATACTTATTACAATAAACCCTCAATACCCAATTCAAACCCTCTCATCCCTCATTAGCTAATTTAAATGAATAAACAAATCAATAACTTAGGTTTATCCATTTTACATATTTTTTTTTTATGCCTATACTGGTATAATAACCTACCAACCCAACAGCTTAAAAAAAAGTTTCCTCATCATATTATATACCAATCAAATTCACATAACAATCCTGAAATTGAAGAAGTTACTATTTGCCTAGCTAATTTACCCAACCCAGGTTTCAACCAGGTTACCTCCTTTTTTTACTATTAAGTAACTTAGTTGTTTTTTATAGCTTGAATCTATAAACCCCTTTCCCATATTTTACCATAGCCCATATATAGGGTTTTTTTTGTTAAATAAATTGGCTTTTTTATATATATCTTGCTTTTTAATTTTTATCACCTTAGCTCCATTAATAGTTTTATCAAATATTATTTTATATAATACACTCTCAGAATATAAGTTTCATATAATATCCATATACATATCATATATGCCCACTACAAAGGAAGGCTCCTCATTCTCCTTGTAACCCCCAAAATTAAGTGCAAAAAATTAAGTCCTTTTTAGGGTGCAATAAATTTTTGAATTTATAGATTTTTCACAAAAAAATAATTTTGAAAATAAAAATATTCATTTTCAAAAAAAAAAATTTTCTTGAAAATGTTTGTATATTAAAATAAAGTCCGTATCTTTGCAATGTGAGAAAACAAAAAGATATTTGAAAGATTTTATTGAAAACTTTTTAAGAAAATAATTTTATAAAAATTTTGTAGATTAAAAAATAATTCTGATATTCGCAATACAGAAACGAAATAAATAATACCTTATTAAGATAGTTTAAAAAGTCTTGAAAGTCTATTTGAAAAGGTAATAAAAATAATAAATAATAAAACTTTCAAGCAATTTAATTATGAAAATCAAATTAACAAAGTGAATGTAGAAAAGCAAGTGCAAACAGTAAAGCAAATAGTTTAATTGCTTTAGACGTTCTTAAATCTGTAAAAGAAAAGAATGCAGGACTTTTCAAAACATCTTTAGAACGAAAACAGAAATTTACAAAAAAGATTTATTTGAGGGTGCAGACGAAAAGCAAATAAAATCTTTGAGAAAAAAAATTTAGAAATGTTACTTTCAATTTTTTTTTCAACTATTGCAACAAATGCAGATAAAAAACTAATTGACGGATTTATAGACTTTTTATAAACAAGTCTATGTTATAAATGATTTTTTTTTTTTTCTTCAATTGCAAGCGAAAATACAAAAAAGAAGAAAAGAAAGAGATATTAATAAAAGGGCTTGAGATTGTAAAAAAAAATCAATCAAATAAAGTATTAATCAGATAGGGAATAAATTTATTCCCTATCAATAAAAATAAAATTATTATGTTATTATTTGGTTTGTTTATTATTTTATTAGTAGTTTTTGTTAGTGCTTTATTTGTAGTTTATATTCTTTTAAAATCAAATCATAGAATAATATCTACTATTATTGACGTGCAAACCTTTCAATTAATTAATATAGAGCAATTTCTATTACTTGAACAAATAAGCATGAAATATTTAAATGAAGTTGAATATACAATTTATAAAAAATTTTCTTTTTAAAACTTTTTTATTATACTTATGTTATTGTTTAAACGAACAATTTGAAGAAAATTTAAACAATCATTTAGTAGATAATTAAGAAAAAGCAAAGGACAAATAAAATTTTGTCCCTTACTTTTTATTTTCAAATGTTAAATTTATAAAAATAAAATTTTGTCCCTTAGGTTAAATTTTTAGTTACCCCACAAAAAATCACTCCTCGTATTAAGGGCATGCCCAGATATCCCACACCACACACATGCCCACATAACACACAGAGAAACCAGAGAATAAAACATCCCTGGCTCTCATCCACCTTATCCCTCTCCTATATTACAATAAAAGTTTCTTTCTATAAAACCAAAAACTTTTATAAAAAAAAAAAATTCAAACTAAGATGCAAATGCTAGGCAATAGGGCTAGGTTAGGGTTATCTTCACTTATAACCTACCGCTATCACTTCCCCAACAAAACTGTTAAACAAAAAAAAAACATCCCTCATTCTCATCCACCTTATCCTCTATTAGGGGCTACAATATCAAGCTTTTCTATAAAAACCAAAAAACTTAAAATACTGGGTCCCTTGGTAAAAATTATTCAAAAATGAAGATGCTGCAAAATTACAGGGTTAGGTTACAGGGTTACCTATGCCATCTTCAGGGGCTGGCTACAGCAACCTACCGCTATCACTAATACCCCTCAAACCTGTGATGGCCTATTTAAATGGTAGTGATGGGTCTAAAAAGCCAGAAACTCCCTACACCCTCTGCTACTTTATTAACAGTCATACTGCTTACCCTATACCTTAATCATTCAAAAACAATGAATATCCCTAACAGGCCTACATCACATTTACCCAAAAATGAAAACAACAAAAAATCAATTCACCTTAACCAAATTCAAGTTATACAAAAAAAATGAATTCAAAACTCACTGCCAAAATTCAACTCTGGGCTGCCCACAGTTGTTAGGTTTACTATCTCTTTGTTTAAGTTTGGGGCCGCCACCATCTTCTGAATAGTATATTAGGGCCTCTCACAACTGGTTACTACTACTATGGTGGCCTCCATCTCATGCCACAATTGAACCTGCTTCTCAATAGGGAGCGCTACTACCAAATGTTATATATGCTCAAACCGAGTATACCTGTTATTAGGGCCTACTTATAGCCACTGTCGCAATAGTTATCAATCTAAAAACATTATATATTATGGAAAATAAAGTTCTTAAATTAGGGGGAGATCTACCCAAGATGTATCTGTTACCATCACAGGGAAACCTAATAAAATAAATCTACACCTTACTACCCTCAAGAAAAAGAAACATTAAATACATTTTAATCCTACAACCATCAAATGAATTAATATATGTGCTTTTCATGGTTAGTTACCAATATTATTATTTTGGATGTTCTTCCTCGTATTTTTTATCCTCTTCTCTAGAACTGTATTTATGAAATACATAGTGTTGGTAATACAGGCTATTAATTGAACTAAGGGAGTTATCTCCCACCCTTGCATTATAAATCAGTTATACCACCATCTCTCAAAAAAGTTATCTCATAGTTAATCTGTTATTTTAGTTATATCTGATTACCAGATAAATTAAATAGATAATACTATCCATGTCATATAATAGAACAAGAAGTGTATTTTAGAAGTTATAGGGTAAATAATCCAAGCAAGCCCTTACAAAAAATACCGTAATGGTCAAACATACCAAATAAATTATTGCTAATAAGAAAGAATATGCTTTTTTGGTTATTTAAAGCACAATCTTGGTTGTTTTTTATCAAATTCAATCATCATATCGAAAGCATCTATCTTTCATACTTCTCATCTCCTTATCATAATTTGCTTTCTTTAATTAAATAGTTTTTTATATGCAAGGAATACTCTTTCATTTTCTTCTGTTGTTAATAATCTCTCCCTTTGCCCATCCAATCTTAAGAGTATCAACAAATTGGTGTTTTTGCAACTTTTACTGATTTATTACATTGTAATCCACCTTTTTATCAATAGGGTTCCACTAGCAATAACTTTCTCAATGGATGGTTTTTCCAGGGCAAGTGGTGAAGAACCTCATCCCCCTCTTTAAGCTTTTTGATTTCTTTCTTTTCTTTTTTCATATCTTTATTTATTAAGAATTTTTCTTTATGCAAATATACGAAATTATTTCTTATTTATTGCATTATCAATCATATTTTTAATAAATTCATACATTGCCTGGTAATCTTCTACATTTTGTATTCCTGTTAGTAATTACCCGCTTTACTTTAAAAAGTTTTTTAGTGCTTCTGTTATAGCTGCCTTATAGAAAGAAAGCTATTATTATAACGGGCATGAAAAGCTTCTCTCGATCTTCATCAATAACTCCCAGAGTGTTTACTGGTTAGTTTTAGTTTTGGTAAATACCACCAAAGCCGAGGGCACCATTAAAATATTTCCGGGAATTTTAGTTACCCAGTGAGAATAGCCCTAGTAATTGTCCGCAATTTTTACCCCTCTTTCTCAAAAACTTTATCATAAAAACTAATGATTAAATAAAAGCAAAAACAAATTTGTTTTTATAACCATAAGTTGAGGATTTCGAGTTTATAAATTCCTCTAAATTAATGGGCTTGCCACATATCTGCACTCATTTTTCTGTCCATATTGCATTATTTTTAAGTTTATATATATAATAAAAACTCAAAACATATTAAAATGAATTCCCTACAGAGGGCTTAGTTTTTACCTTTTAGATATTCTACGTATTTTCTTCCCCAAAATGGCAAATCGGGTTATTTGAGTGCTACATGAGTTATAGCAATTAGCTCAGCAATTATGGGAGTGCATTGGCTCTGCCAGCCTAGGAGCTCCAAATTATGGCTTCAATCACTGCTTTTGAGCAGCAGCTCAATTCTAAGCTCACAGAAAGCCAATCTCATAAACAATTAAACTCATATTACTTTCATGACAACTCTGTTGCTTGAGCAACCTCAAAGTTAGTACTGGCTTTGTTTTTGCCAGAGTTATACTGGGCCCCTGAATATGCCCAGGGAATGCCTATACCAAAGTTTGTAAATGCCATAAAAATTTCAAAGGTTTAGTAGTGCAGCCATTTTTAACAGTTTTGAGTTAAAAGTGTTGATTCCCTTTCCCCAGCTTTACAGCACAACTCAGGCAGTACAACTCTTTTTCAAGTTATAGGCAAATGGGTATATCAATTTTTAAACCTTTGGTACTATAAACTTATTTTTCACGGGGGGGGTACTTTAAGTTTTTGGTACTATAAATTCTCAGGGTTATTTTAAAGCTTTAGTTTATCATTAGTTACATGTGTTGGTAAATACTAATGCTTTTACTGGTTATTGTCAAAAAACCCAACAATTACTAAATCTACTTAAACCCCCTCACGCTTTTCTTCAGGTATACCAATCAAATCCCTTTTAGAATAAAACCTGGTTACGCAGAGGGCTATCAAAATTGCCTGTGCAATCTAACTAAAGTAAGGCATATTATCACTTTAGTTTAGAGGGTTTCAAAGATGGTAAATGGATTTATCAAAAACGATATTACTCTCCCTGAATATATCATAAGAGGGCAAACCTCCACTCAACCTTATACCTCAGAAATTAGTGGCTTATCCTTTTTAGCATTTTGGCAATCATGAATTCCCTGGGGCAAGTAAATTTACCTTATAAAAACCAATACTTGGGTATTTTTGGTAATACCATTATTATTTTAACAAGCAAGATACAATTGCCAAGTTAATATTTTACGAGAAGCTATATGGTTCAAACGTTGCCTCAAGAAAATTGACTCATCAAAAACTGTTTAAAATTTAAGTTTAAAACCCTTTTCTTTTATTGTTTTTCTTTTTAGCGCTTCTGTTGTGCAGCTTATAATCCCATAAATCAACTCTGTTATGTTGCTGATAAAACAAGCAATACCAGCTACCAAAGTTAAATTACTCATGAGTGAATTTAATGCCTATTGGTTGCTACTTAGTTTACTATTTACCTTTGCTTCAGGAATTACAAACTTTCTCGAAAGTTAATTCCTTCTGGAACTAGCGGTCAATGAAATCCCAGATACAGTATACAAAGACAAGCCTTTCAAACCAGAGAAGAAGTATTCTAAAGAAATTGAACCAGGTAAAATCTTAGTTTACGATAATAGTTACGATAATAGGCAGCCAACTCTCTTTCCTGATTCCATGCTAAGGCAGCCAGTTTAATAGCAAACAAGATTCCCCATTTCAAATTAAGCTTATAGTGTGAAAGCAATTTAGCTCTATTCAATCAACAATAAACTTATTCAAACCAGCGGCTCACCAACTTAGGGTGAAGTACAACTATAACTAATATGAGACAATTAATTCAGTAAAGGGCAGCATTATCACTTAGCTCCATGCTTATGGTTAAATATAGGGCCTTCAATAATCTCTTCGATATGGGAGCTGGTCTTTCAATCAAGACTAAGAGATTTAATTACAAATTCGGAGTCAATACCTTTTACTACCAGGTATAAAATTGGTTATAGTTGCTATCAATTTCAAATAACGTATAACTTTTATTAATGGTTAGTACTATCTCAGGGAACTACTACATTAACTCATTTATCAAACCTATCCCAGTTTCTGTGATGTTTTTTAGTTTTTTAAGGGTATACATCCAGTTATAGAAAGGTAAGATTTGATTTATACCCATTTCAGAAATCAGTTCTCTACAATTTCACTTGCCCATTCAATATCATTCTCAAATTCCTAGGAAATTGCTAGGAACTTATTTCTAGAGGCATGTTTTACTATATATACCATCCCCAACAGGCAAAACATTATCTCTATCAGTACATAACTGCTGGGAGTGTTACTTGGCAGGCTGTTTTGTTACAAGTGAATCTTCCATATACCTTCCAAACCCCATAATCAATGGTTATTTGTAATGCTGGCTTCAAGCCCATGGCAGGGATTTGGCAATGGTCATTTATTAATCATCTCACATCATCCGAAACAGTCATCAATCTCTTCCCTTGCCTGTAATCCGGGTTTGCCGCCATTTCTATCAGCAACTCTGTTCAGCAGGGTGGTTTACCCCAACCCTTACTACCACCACACGCCAGCGTGCAAGAATTAAATGGCAAACCTCGCTCATCGCATGGCACAAAACCTCCAGGGTACTCAATAGTCACAACCACTGTCACCATTCCTACAACAGCCTTCCTACTCAATCTATGGCTTTAGTTGACCTGCAAATGGCAACAAATAACAACTCAGTTGAAGAACCTGGCAGCATGCCGGGCGGCGGCATCTCAAAGTTACCACAGCAACCGCCACAAAGTAAAAACTAACGCACTACAAAACAGGTGTTACCAAATTTTAGCCTGGGCCTGGGCGCAGGAATTCCCCCTCTCCTTGGTACGTGCTGCCATCCCCTCTACCGCAGTTTTGCCACTGGCTTCAGTTTCTGTTAGTTTTCACAGTTGGCTGAGTGGTATAACTTCAATTGCCACTGTCACAAGAAGCTTACCAAATTATTAACCCTCTTGCGCAGGAAGGGCCTCCACCGAAGCCATATAAGTTAAATCCAAGTATGAATATCACATAAGAAAAAGCTTGTTTAGTTTAACACCAGCCCATACAGCCAATCCTCCCCACAATATCATAGTAGCTCTCGGGGCAGTGAACATCTTAGTAAAAGTGCCAACACCAAGCAATTGTAGGCATACCGGCCACATAGGCGCTTAGCTAATGTACGAAGTTGCTCAACCCCAAAAAGTTGTTATAACACATCCGTTAGAGTAGCTACCGTGTTGCAGCCAAGTGGGCTTGTTTACCATACACATTCCCAAGTTTGTACCACCAAGTTTTAAACGTAATTAAAATGGAAAAGCTATGCCCTTACCGTGCACATACTTTTTACAACAGGTTACATTGTGCCTGTAACCCAGGGAAAACCCATTTGTCTTAAGAGCCTGTCGGCGTCGAGTGTAACCTTGGCGGAAGCCCTCCACTTGGCGCCTCGCATTAGCTCTCGTGCACAGTACGGCAGGTTAACTTCAAACACCGCGAAGCCATGGGTTACAATACTAGAGCCTGGCAAGTAAAATCTCCAAGTACCGGGCCGAAGTCATGCCTTATAACTCACATAATGTATGTAACTTGGCCATCCCAAATCTGATGCCAAAGGGGGTTAGTGAGTGTTGAGCTGTTGGCTTGGCTAAGGTACCATGACCAAACCAAATCTCTACTCACTGTTAATATCAAGCTTTTAATAGTAACCACCTAGTTAAATGGATTGAAGCTAATGGCTTCATCACTGGGGTTACTACTACTAAGAGTAGATGCACCATTATAATGCGTTTGTATTAGTTTTAGTTAAAAAAATATCCAAATGCTAGTATATTTTGAGTCACTTTGCTCCCTAGGAATCAAAGCCTGGTTAGGCTTGGCAATAAGCATTAAATCTCTACAGTTTCTGGCGAGCCAAAACCAAAAGCCTTCTCAGTTACAAGGTAACCCAATTGCGCAAGGCAATTGCCATCAAGAAATTGGCACAATACAAAGCTACAATTAATTATGGCCTCCTGGGGCAAATCAGTTTCATTGGTAACAATTTGCCAAAGTGCTGGAAGTAATTCTAGTCCCCTCATAACCATTCAAAACAAAGGTTAGGTGGCATATCAATCTGCTCGCAGCTCTGGCACAACTCCGTGCCCTTCCTCGCTCAAAAATACCAAAACCAGTAGCCAGGCCCTGGCACAAAAAGCAAAAACAAGTAACATCTTGGCCTCTAAGGGAGGGAGTAGTCACGTGGCGTTTGGCATACCATTGCTTGGCCGGTTATACACCAGTGTAAACAGTCCTAGGGTCACTATAAATGGCATTCCTGCCACCGCTCCATGCCTCGACCTTTGGCTTTTTGGGGGCAGAGCCATGGGATCACTCTACCATCCCAACCAGCTACAAATCAAACTCAACTCAGGCCGAAGTATCAAACTGTGCTCAAGGCCACTTTCAAACGCAGGGCATTCTAGCGACCAACTAGCCAGTCCTTAATATCATGAAGAGCTGTGCCTTAGCGTGTGCTGCTATTTGGCCCAAACAGCCAAACTGTACCATGTACAACCAACATAGTTAATGCCATCACTGCACATCTCAGTTGGTTTACCTGGCCAAGTAAGAAGCTCTCACATACATACCCAGTCAACGTTGCCTTAAAATTAAAAAGCAATCCAAGTGGCGTTAATTCCTTCAAATCACCATCACCACATAAGCAATCCCACACAGCTACAATTCAGTCAAGCAAACACATCCTCAAAATGGTGGCAACAATTTTATCAAACTGAATACTTATACCTGCTAAGTTTGCAAGCACAAATTGCCAGCTACCTTAGCCTCACTAGCCACACATTGGTCTACTTCCTGCCCAATTACCAAGGCAAAATCAACCCAACTTTGCCAACTTGACATCCTATATAATCAGAGGGCAACAAGTTAATACTTTATTCTGGCTACACATGCTTAACATCATATCATGTGTTGGCTATCGCTTTTAATGGTTTATGCTGGGCAATCATTCAAATAAAAAAAAACATAACGAAGTAATTACAAAAATTTCTAAAGCCTTTACAACATGCCACCTGGTAGTGCTGCAGGATCAGTGTGCCACTGCCTCGCATTCAGCCTTGTTATCATCCAAATCACTGCAAACTTCAGTAAGCAATCTTACCACAAAACTCTTACAATAGGGCTACCAACCCAATGCCAGCTAACTTGGTAAATGGTTAAATCGTTAGTAATCACACGTTTCATTAAAATGCCAGCAATCCCAGCTGGCGGGCGGGCAGTGCTGGCCTGCCATGCCTCAAATGCCACTACCTGGCTGGCCACTACCATTTCCCTACCAAGGCACCAGCTGCTTGCTCCTCCCTCACTCTGCTCGCATGCTGTTCTACACAACCGCTGCTTCCTCACCAAGTGGTCAAAAACCCAAGGCCAAGGCACCCAACGCAATTCAATTTCAGTTACCAGTGAGCGCATCAGTAAATCTCATATCAAACAAAAAATCAAAATAACCAATATAACAATCATCTATAAAAAACCAAAAATGCAAACCACCCTCAGTACAACTTACTCTCAACCCTCATTACTGCTTCACAAAGAACACACAAATTAGCTCAATACGCCAAAGCTTGGGGAATATGCCAGCTGGTTTTGACATTGGGAGGTTTTGGCTACCCTCGCACTACACAATGCAATTGCTTAGCAGAGTTAACGGGCAACGCCAACCCGCCATCAACCTCAGCAAATTCCCAAGATAACAAATGTTTATGGAAGCCACATGGCTGCAACTGAATCAAATCAAAAAACAAGCTATTAAACCTCAAGGGCCAATGCAGCAAAGCAAACCAAGTCAAATCTCAACCCAGCTCACGCCCCAACCAGTTAGGATGGGGTTCAATTCAAGTCACTCACCAACAAGAGTGGTTTATAAAAAAAAAATAGGGCACAAGCTAAGGCTGTGGGCTTTATGGATTTAAGTCAAATTTGGAATTTGGAACAGCCAAGCCTCGCTCCTTCACAAATAAGGGTTCTAAAGCAATCCCTTTGTAATTACTACCGTTAAATGTAATATTTCAGAGATAAACTTTTGCAAAGCGGTTATCAATCCGAGTTGCACAGCGGGCGTAACATCTTTTACAAGCAATGCCCCCAAACAGGGCCTGCTCAAGCGTTCCGCCAAATCACCCGGCTGCCGCCATCACATCAGTCTGCTTGTAAGCCTCGTCTCTATCCAACAGTCACGCATCTACCAACCAAATCAATGGTTTCTACAAGCTAATCATGTCAGGAGCCAACATTGGGCGCCGCGCAAAGTGCTTATTAAAGAAACTGGGTCCGCATTGGCGGAAAGTAGCTTTCAAGAAATCAGCTCAGCCTTTCTCAAAATCGTGTGTTTTCAAACTTGGCTGGCGAAAGCCAGCCAACCAGCCTCGGCGCCTGGGGACCTGGCACCTCGCGGGCCTTCCAGCTCTCAGCCTGGCGCCTCTGGGCTACCTACGGCTTGGGCGGCGTAAGGTCACCGGTTAACAACCCTAAGTGCGGTTTAGCCTGCCCGTTACACCGAGTGTTAAGGGTCAAACAAACTCAACGGTTACCACTCTGCACAAGTACCTTCATGTCATATGCCTAGTTGCTGCAAGGCGCATGGCGCAACTTCCAAACCATGTGCGCTGGCGCTGTGTTAATCAAAATGCCAACTCTGCCAATCTCGGGCAGCCGGCTCACTCTGTTACCACAGCTAGAGCCTACCCTGGAGCTAAGCCTCCTGCTCCTGCCGTGCGCGCTACATTCGCTGCCATCACCCAACATTGGCCCAGTTGGCCACATACATCTGCCGCCCATTAGCTGCCTACTGCCACCAGCCATGCCATTCTGTGCATCGCTTCTCAACCAGGGCTGGCCACCCATGGCGCAGTTTTCACCACCGCATTTTCCCAGAAAGGCCAGGCGCAAACTCTGCTTAAGCTGAGCCTGTGCCAAGCTGAGTTTCTCAGGGAATTCTAAAGCTTCCTCAGTTTTCATGCACGCAAATTGCCATTTGGCTAACCTAGGGCCAAACTAAGGCTGTCTGCTGCCATCTACGAGTGAAATTGTGTTAACCAAAAGTACCCATCCTCTCTTTAACAATCATTTCAAATCTTAGCATGATGGCCAGCATAAACATGTTGTTAACTGTTGAAATTGGTATCACAGTTTCTCTTATACCAAATCAACTGGTTGGTCAGTACCTGGGTGCTGGCAACTCTCTCGCCGCTCACCTCACGCGCGCACCAGGCTCATAGCAATTGCCTCTGTCTCATCTGCGCACAGCAATGTTGGCAACCAAATCGTGCTGGTTCTGGCTGGGGCTATCAAAGCTGGGGCAAGAGGGCCAATGCTCAGCCTGGCAGTAGAGTGGCCTATCCTTGCAAAAGTGTTTGTGCCCTGGTCATCAAACTGGTTAAGTTAGCTTTCATAAATGCGCAAGTGCGGCGAGGAAAGTAAAACACCTCATGGTCTGGTTTTCGCTGGTGGGACTCAATCCTCTTTAAAGTTGGGTTAACATGTGCGTGGCACACAGTGCTCAACAGTGGGTCAACAAATCTACTTTCATGCCACGCCAGGCCTGGTTTGGCTCGCATTCAGTTCACATCCAAAGCGTCACAAACTACTTTTACCACTTTATTATGGCGTTGAGCGTTTCAGCCGGGCTGGCGCGAGTGCCTCCTCGGCCCTTATAAACTCCCTGGCTTTTGGCACAGCTTCACTCACACGTCACCAACCTCGCCGGGTTTTGACATTTCAATGCGTATAGGGCTGTTACCATTTGTGGTTTATGGCTGGCATGCCGGTTATTAAGCTGCATACAAATATATAATCTCTGACTGGCCACTACATACCTTCAGCCATTCAAGGGTTAGTGTAAATTGTAAGAAAATCTATGCTGCCATCACCAAATGGTTAAATATTATGGTTAAACTACTAGCTAAACCACACAATTGCACCAGGGCACATACTTGGTGTAATCGCGTTGAGGAGCCACTAAAACCACCACTAATAACATAGCGATGTTCTCTCTGGCTTGGCAAGGTCTCAATTTGACAACAGCTCACCTCCAAAGTAATACCTAAGCCCACCAACCCCACCAGCAACAAACGATAGTGGTTGGCTTCTATCCCTCAACTCTGCCCGCAAAAACAAAATCACTACCGGCTGCTACATGAGCGCAACACAGGTGGCGGCGCCAGCATGCTGTTTCCCTAAGTAAAACACTCTCAAGTCATGCAACCAGGGCTGGGCTACTAGTAGTGGCAGTAACCTCGTGTTAGCGTTTCTCAATACAAATGCGCCGCCGCTTCTGCGCCGCATACTCGCTAACGTTTCCCGCTCGTGTTAAGCCAACTGGCAGCACAACTAGTGTCTGGGCCAAGCACTCTCCAATCCGGTCACCTGCAGTGTAGGCCGATGCACAAATCAATCCTTACCAGTGCAGTGGCCAGTAACCCTTAATGGCTAGGCGTAAACTCGTCTCCTGCCAGTTGCGTACCATTACTACCTTCTTAGGCTGCGCCGGGTTAGCCAAACAAATCACTTACAGTACACTCAACTCTCAGCCATGTCAAGTATTATACCCAAATACTATAACATCCAAAATCAAGTTACGAGTTACTGCCACGATGCTTGTCAGAAACTGGTGTGGTCATAACTGGTCACTAATTAGCGACAAAACTATCACCACTACAAATCTTATACACAAATCAAGGTTTTTATCTTGGCCAATCAAGCTAGCTGCTTTAATTGAACAAGTAGCTGGGCAATCAACGGGTGGCAGTTTTGTGCGGTTTTACCGTGGGCTACTCAAACG